>OBUW01000012.1_pt1 | contig 216846 bp, 107 predicted proteins | sample 1475761 | NCBI WGS metagenome assembly OBUW01 (sample SAMEA2579908, study PRJEB22360) | human gut metagenome | biome: human gut; feature: human-associated habitat; material: faeces | place: Denmark | collected 2008/2010
TAGACAGCTTTTTAAACCAGTTTGGTAATTAGGGGCTCTGTTCTACAAGACATATGCAGATAGTACAGGAATAAGAAAAGAAATATTTTATATAGCTATATATTTCAAGTGTTTATTCTGTTCAACAAGTTCTAACCGTAGATACACCAAATCACCAATTATGTCACACATTACTGAGCTAGCTTAACGGACCAACTACTTTAAATTGCAATCCGTTCTTTACTTGAGTCAGTCGACTCTACAACAACTATCCTGAGGTGATTATTTTTTGGTGGAAATTTTGACCAAATTCTTAAACAAAAAGTCTTCAATCGTTTGATCAATTTATATCTTCTACAACATTCTAGAGATACGTCCAGATACCTTTATTGCTCTGCCCAGTAAATCGCCAACCCATTTAGCTTTAGTAAATTGAAAGCACGTCAAAGGTATACTTGTAGAATCATCAGCTCATACGTCTTGTCGGGTTAAGGCCTCTACAAGTTCATTCATATAACAATAAACAATACTTATATTTCTATACTCTTTTGCTAAACCTATAGACTGTTAGTAGAAATACTCAGATGTAAAGTCTGGCAATCTTGTAACAATGACCATTACTATAAATTGGTCTCTGTAGTTACCGGAGAAAATCCGAAATATGTCTCACATGATTCAACACCACGTAAGTGTGAACCATGAAAGTAGCTATCTGAGGGTAATGCAAAGTGATATGAAACGTGTTCTTTTTTTTTGTAGACAAATTCTTTTTTTGTACGCGTTTTGAAAAATTTTTTTTATTTCAGGCACATGGTATTTTGTTGTATAGTCGTGGCGCTCCACTCAATTGAAGAACAGATTGCATAACCAATTCGACTTAACGTAGTTAGTCCATTAAGCTAACAAACTAGCTTTTTGGACTAACTTAATCGATGATATAGCCCGTTCTGGGCAATGGTGCTTGGTCAACTCTCTACAGCCCCAACAGTATCTGGTTTTCATGACTCAATCTGGAAACATAATGTCAGGCAATACATATTTCGGGAAACTATAGTCTAACATTTTCGGTAGCTATTTGGTACCACACAATATCCACCTTTTTTTGGTCGCACAATTTTGTTGTCTATTTTAGTTCGAAAAAAAAAGCCGGAAAAAAAAAATTTTCCTTCATCACCACCCCAACCATGTTCAAGTATATCCCTGCCAGGTCTATCCTTCCATATAGAACCTCAATACGTACTGCCGTCACCTCCAAAGACTTGAAAACCCACCTTCAAAAAGAAAAAGACAAGGAGAAAAAGAGAAAGTTGAGACAAGAACTAAAATTCAATGCGTTAGATAACCCCATCGACCACCCATTGCACATGCCAATCGCCAAGGCATTAAACATCTTGCGGTCCCTCGAAGTCGGCAAGCCTGCTGATAAAACTACCATTTCATGCAACATATACGTGCGTCAGGAACAAGGGGCTGCACCAATCCTGGGAAAAGTCGATATCCCATTCCCCGTGCAAAGAAAAACCAAACCAGTCGTCTTCACCACCCAGCAGCCAGTAATCGAAGAGTTGAAAAAAGCCGGAATAGAAACTTTTGGCGGCAGAGAGTTGCTCGACAAGTTTATCAACCAGGAATTGACCCCAGATATGTTCACCCACGCATTTGCCACTCAAGAAATGGCACCACACTTGAAATCTGTCGCCAGAATCTTGGGTCGAGCTGGTTTACAGCCAACTGCTAAAAAGGGGACTATAACCGACGACGTAAACACCATCCTCGACGTCATGAGATCGTTCCAGATCAAACAAAAGGAAAACCACATCTCCTTCCCCGTGGGTAACTGCACATTTAGCGACTCGCAAATCATGTCCAACTTGAAAGCCATCTCCGACGAAATCCATTCCAAAATCGACGCCAACACTACAAAAAAGACCCGTTTGGGCTACTGCTACATTGGAACTGCCAACAGTCCAGGTCTCGTCATAGACTTTAAATAGTGTATTCTGTATATAGCTAAACTATTCACTTTTTTCCTTAACTGGCTTGTAGCCACAGCAGCTTAGTGTGATAATCACCCACGCTGGGAACCACCCCAAAACAACGATAAACCATGTCCAACACTGTATGTCCGACCACGCAGTGACCAACCGGTCAAATAGCTCGGGGTGGCCAAGCACTTGCCCAGCAACGAAAATCACAAAAAACGGATTCGACACCGCCAAACAAAAAGCTGTTAGCCTAGACTTGTTCTTCATTAATGTCGGGACAAATGTCAATGGAAGGGCTAAAATCCCAATACTAAACGCCAATGCAAAATGTACAATCAAGAGGGCGGTAATAAGTAATGCCACTGCCAACAACGCAATAGAAATTAGCGAAAACGCCGCCTTCTTGGAAAAGATGGCTTGGCGCGGCAACAACACCACCGCCAGAATCGCCACAAGCACCACCTGGTTCACCGGCACAAACGCCAAAATAGCACACGCAATTTCAACCACCACCACAAAATATAGCTTTCGAAAATCAAACCCGGCAACCACCACCGCACTGACAGAGCTCAACGCATACGATACTGCCAACAAAACCGCCGACGGCAAGTACGTCCCAATAGACACAAAGTGTTTTGGAGACAACATCAAGTAAAAGAAAAACGATTGGTGAAACTTTTCAAGCAAATTGTTAACCGACCTAAACGTAGAATCGACAATCCGGCCAAACTGCGTAACATCTTTCCCTTCAGTCCCCCTTGCCTTGATCGTAAATGCCTGGATCTGCCACCCCGAAAATGCTTCACACCCATGAACTTCATCAGTCAACCCGACAAGCGTCAATTTGAGGATACCCCTAAACAAAGTCTGCAACCGGGTGCTATAATTGATAACTCTATCCGACATCCCTTGCATGGCACAGGGGATCTGTTCATGATACGTCATTACATTGGCCGTATTCAACAAGTCCAAATTCGGCAACTGCCCATTCAACCCTTCGTAGAACATATCGTAATACTCAAAATAATCACCGTTCTTGCCGTACTCCATAATAATCGCCGCCTCAATCGACCCCGCAGTATCGTCCAACACCGTATGGTACGCCTCAACCCACGACCTCAACGGTCTGTGGCCCGTCTCAGGAAATACAAAAATAATGTTTTTCGACCAGATCGACATCTTTGTAAAGTACCGTGCCAAAGCCACCGCCAAACTCATAGCACCTTCATTATACTCGTTGTCAGAATTAGTCCATGGCACAACCAACGCCATTGCCTCGGTATTTTCACCTCGTGGAGCATGCATAATCGCATACAAAGTATTGTTGGCGAACCCATTTTCATGGTACGAAATTTGTAGCCCCGAATCAACAAGCCACGACGCAATCACCTCATTGCGGTCGGCCACACTCCACTCTTCCATCTTTCCAATCTCCTCTCTATACCCGCGAACAATATTCCATTCGCTCTCCCTAAAATACGAATTGGCCTGCGCTGGCATTAACGCGTTCTCTGAAATGTAAACATTACGGTAATTCCCATCTTGTGGTAACGTAACCAACCATAACACACTGAGTGCTGCCACTAACAAAGACAACCTTGGAAGAATGGCAATTGCCTTTGGCACAAGGCCAAGTTTCTTGACTTTTCTAATAACAGTTTCTGCAAGAGCCATAAAGAACAGGTTGTTGAGAAATTTTTTTTTTTTCGTTGATTTTTTTTTTTTTTTTTTTCACCATGAGTTATAAACACATTCAACGACAGTTCCGAAGACTACCACTACCACCACCAATTGTTATCGATGGATCGCGTGTGTTGAAACGGGACTACAAAGCGGGAAAATCAGCGGTTGCTGACTTGCTTGCCTTACCCCACTCCCAGAGCATCCCAAAACTCTTGGACTATATCTACAAATCCCAACCAGCGTGGTGGAACAAGTTTATGAAATGTTCATACTACAACCTAAAAGACAAGTGGCCGATTGTGCACCTAATTGATGAGCTAAAAGTGGACACAAAGGACTACCACAACCACCAGCAGTTTTCGTTGGTTGAAGGCACGCCCACTCGACCTACCCTCCCCCTAATCAAATCCTATGCCAACCAAAAAGATACCACCACCGCCATGATCAAGGAAGTGGAAAAGTTGTACAAGTTCATCCTTTCAAAACGAGGGCTCTTCAATGTGACCAACCACCCAATGGAAGTCATCTACACACCTTCCAAGCTCGGAAAAATGCACCACCAGGTTGTAATAGACAAGGAATTGAGAGATAAAGTGAAATTGATTAAACGGGTATTTAGAGAGGTTCAGCCAATAGATAAAAAGACACTAGACAAATTACGGGCCATAGACTCACCTTCGCCGATTCTCAAACACTACTTGGCTAAACAGTTCTACTTAGAAGACGGAAACTACATCCTAAATATTGAATAGTGCTGTCTCGTTGAGTCGAGCAACACACCATACTCGTGGTTTAGAATTAGCTTGGTCGGTTGGAACAGTGTTTCCGGAAGTGCAATCGGTATACACGACGACGAATCAATAATCAACAACGACTTGCTCGTCAACGCCACCAAATCGGTCTGCCTGTGTTGATAAGAGTACACATCTTGAACCGTTGACACCACACCATCCACATTAGCAATAACAAGGGCGTTACCTTGTTGGTAGGTAACTACCACCTCCTCCCATTGGGCTAGTTTTAGGTTTGTATAGACAGACGGTAATGAAATGTTCTGCAACACCTCCACCTCCACCCTCGAACGGTGGTACTCACCAATTGTAGTCAAATCCATACTAATATTCGTCATTGGCGTCTCTGGTACCCCCTTGATATCAAAATACTTTAGCATCACACTCTTCGTAAGTGCCCCATTGATAAAGCACAACACATCTGTAGTCGAATAGGCGATATCACACTCCTGATCATTTAGCATATCGATAATACTCTTTGTCCATACCAAAAACTGACTTACCTGCTGCCGCTCAGTCTGCAAATCCCAAATAAACCTATAATAAAACTTTAGCTGCAGCTTCGCCTGGTCTAACAAGGCCTCCAACTCCGCTGTCGCCAACAATCCTTGCTCCCATTTGGACACACCAATCAACTCCCCCACAATCGAAATCACCCTCTCTGTGGTGCTCACCAAGTGCTGGTACGTATCCTTTACACAACTCTCATACACCCCTGCCAATTTAACCATCCTCTTGTGTCCACGCTCGCCATACTGGTTTAGCCAGAAATCTTTAGAAAATTCAGGAATGATATTACTAACAACAAGATCAGACAAGTACTGCGCCAAATCACCACACTCAGATTCCAAATTCGACATATACCGGTCCATCGCCAGCAAAAACGGTACCACCAACCCCTTAATCTTTTGTATGTGCTGCTCCCCATACTCTAGCAAACTGATAAGCTGACACACCTTGATAATCTGCTCCGTATACAACTTCTGGTTGTCGACAACAAACCTGACCCTAACTAGCTTATCCCCAGCCACATACACCTGGTTGAACAAGTCCCCATTTAGTTGCTGCTGCACACTCATCTCACACTCCCAGTCCACCGTCAACAACTGGTTAAACGTAATCGCCATCCTCTTGCCGTCGCTCACCACCAAATAATCCAACTCGCTAACCAAGTCATAAACCATCGGCATCGACACCAGCACTCTATACTCAGTCCCATTCCACCCAACAAACTCAACACCATCAAACTCCTGCGGCAACACCTTCACCAACTGCCCATTATTAGAATCATATATCTTGATCAAGTTGTCTGTCCCCGACAAACAAAAGTACTCGCGGTAAAACGCTATATGCTTGACAATCGATTTGTTGTTGATGGAATATATTCGCTCGCCATTCATTCGATAACACCAGATCGACATCTTGTTCATGGCTATAAATATCAAATTCAAATGCGGACACCATGTGAATATCCCATTAGGGTCAGCCAACGCCAACGGGAGCTTGCCATTATAAAGTGTGGTCACCATTGGTTTCATAATTACGTAATCACAACTCAATCGTCTAACCTAGAAAATTTTTTTTTTTTTTTGACGTGTTTACTTTATCGTCAGAAAAAAACTAAAAAATAAACAAACCCCTACCCTTTCTTTCTTTAATCCCCAACACCAAACCAATCATGAATTATTCTACTGAAAATGTATCATCTGCCGCTTTGAGAAAGAGAAAAACATTGAAGAAATCAATCAACTTCTCCATCATGATAATTGGCGAGAGTGGTTCAGGTAGATCAACATTAATAAACACTTTGTGTGGTGGTAACTCAATAGTCCCTACTTCCCTGACAGCTACACAAGACCCATTCACCAAGAAATTGACTTTGAGACATGAAAACGTCGAGTTGGAAGATAACGAGGGCCATAAGATATCCCTTAATATCATCGACACGCCTAACTTTGCCAACCTGATCAACTGTGACGACGACTTCAAGATCATTGTTGACTTTATAAGACACCAGTTTGATGAGGTATTATTGGAAGAAAGCAGAGTCAAGAGAAACCCCAGGTTCAAGGACGGCAGAATCCATGTTTTGATCTATATGATTAACCCTACTGGTCATGGGTTATCTGATATCGACGTAAAGTTTTTGCAACACGTCAACAACTTGGTCAACATTATCCCTATTATATCCAAAGCCGACTCGTTAACGCCTAAGGAATTGAAATTGAACAAGGAGTTAATCTTGGAGGACTTGAACAACTACGGAATCAACTTTTACAAGTTCAACGAATACGACTACGAGCAGGACTATATCGACGAAGAGATTATCGAATACAACAAGTACTTGAACTCGTTGATCCCATTTGCCATTATTGGCGCTAACGAGTACAGATCCAACCCCAACGGCAGCGAGGACGAGGACGATATCTTGAAATTGAGAATATTAAACAAGGACTTTAAGCCTATCGATATCGACAATGCCGAGATCAACGATTTCACAATCTTGAAAAATGTCTTGTTGGTTACCCACTTGAACGAATTTAAAGACATCACCCACGACTCGATCTACGAAAACTACAGAACCGAAGCCTTGCTGGGTAAACAGTTCCAATACGTCAACAAGGATAGTGCAAAACAGGAAATCAGCGAATCCGACTACCTTATGAAAGAAGAACAAATCAAGTTGGAGGAAGAGAGATTAAGAAAGTTCGAAGAGCGTGTTCACCAAGACTTGATAAACAAGAGAAAAGAGTTGTTGGAAAGAGAAAACGAATTAAAGGAAATCGAAAAGAGATTGTTGGCCGAAGGGTTAAAGTTTGATGAAAATGGTGATGTAGTTAAAGTACACGAAGAGGAGTCTTCAGAAAATGAAGTAAAAGTAATCTAAATAGAATATTTTGTAACAATGTCGTCAAATATACTTGTTTTGAGATCTTGCTCTTTCAACAACTCGTGTGAAGCGTCCAATCGTTTCAACTCGCTCAACAACTCTGCAGTGTTGGCACCATCGTTCTGTAACTGGTCAAAAGTAATCTGGTTGGCAATAAAGTTGGCATCAACAACACCCAACCCCTTGATTTGCTCCAACAATTCTTGGGCTTCAGGGAAATGTTTCAACTGCAACGTCAACGCAAACAACACATTCAAAATCTTGAACTTGCCCTGAATGTCTTGATCAAAATCGCTCGATAAAATCTCATCGTAAAAGTAGTAGCTATTGTTGATATTGTCTGATCCCCCAGTAACCGATAATATCCACGACTCCAACACCTGGTAAACAATATTGTCTCGAGCAGATTCGGGAAACTGGTTTAAATTTTGTAAAACTTTGGTGGCACCAGTGAGATTGCCCTTGATCAAGTACAACTGCACCAACACCAAAAACGGCTCCAACTCGTTATACTTGGCCAATGAATTCACATTATCAATATAATCACTCAAAAACGTGATTGCCTGATCAATATCTTTATCAAACTTCACCAAATACAATGCTGTCAACACCGCCTGTAACTCAAAACTTGCTTTCTTCACATCCTCAAAATATGTCGAATCGTCAACGCCAAAATCTTTTAGGTCGTTCCATGCACTCAACAACTGAAACAATGGCTCGTTCTCAGGGAACCTGGTTTTCCCATCCTCAATCATCTTGGAGGCGTCCTGTTCCAACGCAATTGTCGATCTGATTTGAAACTCCAACACCTTCAATTGATTTTCGGGTGAAAACTCATCAAGCGAGTACGCCTTGACCTTATTGTGCTGATTAGTATAAAACTGGTTCCTAATGGTATACAACTCTCCTGAATCACTAAATGCGTCCATAACTGCTTGGTGGTGGGTGTCTACGTGTTGGAAAAGTCTGCTACGTGTTGTTTTTTTGTCGAGAATTTTTTTTTTTCGCATTTTATAAACCTATTTACTCCTAATTTCGTCCCAGGCCGACTTTTCTTCAGTTATGTCATACCCATTGGAAAGACGGATCCTATCCCACGTCGATAACTCGTCGTGAGGATGACCTTCTTTATATTTTTCTGGATCAAATCTCACTTTGAGCCGGTTCTCCTCCGTATACTCTCTGGGATCTTCCAACTTAAACTTTGGATCCTGGGCCGTCTTGGCATAATAAAACATATACACCCCCAACAGACGCTGTTCCATTGCTTTCCATACATTCAATTGTCGTTCCGGTAACCCCAGGCTAACTTTCTCATCAAACAACTTCTTGGAGTAAATCCGGTGTGTCACCATCATATTGGCTACCCCAATTGCCCCCGACAATAACGGTTTCTGAAAAAACGACTTTGCATTGACCAGCCCCTTCTTGAAAACCTCATATATATAGTGGGCATTAGAAACCCGATCAATCCGGACCCATAACTTGCAAGATTATCGCCCACCAAAACCAGCTTCAAATCATCGCGTATTTGTACTCTATCTTCCGGAGTCAACTTCTGATCTGCATCATAAAACTCAACGGCCTTTTCAAACTTCTCTGGCCCCAACCTATCTCTCAAAATATTGTCAGACATAATTAACCAAAGAAAAGAAAGTGGTACGAATTTTTTTTTTTTCATTTTTGCGAACTATATAATCCTACTTCGAAACATCTCCACCATGGTTTAACCTAACCTTATCCCAAACAGACAATACATGTTCCTTACCTTCACTATCCAAATGCCCAAGCTTGATTGCTTGAGTGAAATGCGGGTTCTCTTGTTTGAGCAGCTGGTACGAACATGTTCTCGGGTCTCTCATAATAAAGTTCGGGAACATCGACGTTCTGCTATAATACAATGTAAAGAAATTGAGATACGGGAAATCCATCGTCTTCCAAACATCAGTTATGTTTTGGTTAGCAAAGCCTTGCTTGCGGTTCTTCTCATACAAATACTTTGCTGTAAGGTTATTCCCAGCCAACAACGTCCCAAACCCCAATACCAACGACAAAAACGGTCTTTGCACCAAAAACAACGGAGTAGGAACCCGCCCAACAGCACGGTAATAAAACGTTGGAGCGAAAAACCCGAGCATACCCGTAGTATACCCTGCCAAACTCGTCTTCATAGCAAGCGTTTGCAATTGTGTGGCCAATGCAACCCTCTCGGCATGGTCCAACTTCTGATCAGCTTCATAGAACTGGACACATTGTTGGAATTGTGATGGCGTTAATATATTTTGTAATGGATTTTCAGACATGATAGGATAGTCTACAAAAAAAAAGAAGGGGGAGGATTTGGAAATTTGCTCGACTTTTATACACACAAAAAAATTTACCGCAATACATATACTTGCTTTATTCTACACGCTTCTATTGTAATTTATTGTCGCTTCTCTTGGATTCTCTCAACGCAACCAATTGCTTTACAACATCATCAAATCCTACCATAGCATTCTTTCCTTGTTCTTCAGGAATGTCTCTGTTTCTGACATTGACACTTTCACTGTTTTCCTCTTCTTCTCCCACAATGAAAATAAAATTGTACTTGTACATTTGACCTGTTCTAATCTTCTTCGGCAAGGTGTTACCACTAACATCAACGTCACAGTAGAAAAAGTAATCGTCATTCAACTTCTTTTGAAGTTTTTGGGCATAGTCATAGTATTTAGGACCAACCGGAACAATCAAAATTTGCCTTGGAGACAACCAGAATGGCCATTTACCTTTGTAGTGCTCGGTCAAAATAGCAGTCATTCTCTCAACTGACCCCAAAATGGCTCTGTGGATCATCACTGGACGCGTGTTTGGACCCTTGTCGGACTTGTACTCCAACTCAAAACGCTGTGGCAATTGGAAATCCAATTGGATAGTGGCACACTGGAACCATCTCTTTAACGCATCACTGATCATAATATCGATCTTTGGACCGTAGAACGCACCGTCACCAGGGTTCAACTCCCATTTGCCTTCACCCAAGAAATCGTTTAAGGCTTGCTCTAATTTCTTTTCAGCAGAGTTCCAAGTATCCAAGTCACCAACATACTTTTCTGGTCTGGTGGATAACTCCATCTTGAACTCAAACCCAAAAATACCATACATTTTCTTTAAAAAGTCGAAAACACCAGCAATCTCAGTCCCAATTTGATCAGTGGTACAGAAAATATGGGCATCGTCCTGTTGGAAACGACGGACTCTCGTCAACCCAGATAACGCGCCGGAAAACTCGTTTCTGTGGATAACCCCAAAATCGGCAACACGCCATGGCAATTCACGATATGATCTTTCTCTCGATTTAAACAAAATACAGTGGCCTGGACAGTTCATTGGTTTCAACCCGAACGTTTCCTTTTCAACTTCAAACGAAAACATGTTTTCCTTATAGTTTTGCCAGTGACCAGAAGTTTCCCAAAGCTTGGTCGAGTACATGTTGGGGGTAATAACCTCTTCATAGCCCCTCTTTCTGTACTCTGTTCTCAACGTATCAACCAAGGTGTTGTAAATTCTTGCACCGTGTGGCAACCACATGGCCGAGCCAGGCGACATTTCATTGAAAATAAACAATTCTTGTTCTCTACCAATCTTTCTGTGGTCTCTTTCAGCAGCTTCAGCTAAAAACTTCAAATGCTCAGTCATCAACTTCTTATCTGGGAAAGAAATACCATAAACTCTCTGCAATGAGTCATTGGTGGCATCGCCCAAAAAGTAGGACGAAGAATTCTTCAACACCTTAAATGCCTTGATTCTTCCTGAATGAGGAATGTGGGGACCAACACACAAATCAATCAACGGACCACATCTGTACACAGTAGTGGAAGTACCGTCGGGGATCTTGTCGCTGATAAACTTGACCTTGTACTTGTTGTAGTGGAACATTTTTAACAATTGTTCCTTGGTCATTTCCAATCTCTCGAATTTCTGTTTTTCCTTAATGGCTTTGGTGGCCACTTGTTCTAAATTACCAAAATCTGCTTGGGTAACAAACGTTTCACCATTGTTGATCGACATATCGTAGAAAAACCCATCTTCGGTTGGTGGACCATGCGACAAGTGACACCCATAATGGCATTCACAAGCCTCACCCAAAATATGGGCCGACGAGTGCCAGAACACGGCCTTACCTTCTGGATGCTCAAAGTCCAAAAATTCCAACTTGACATCTCCTTCTAATGGACGTGGCATATCCCACAACTTACCGTCGACTTTGGCAATAACTTGTCTTTCGGCAAACGATTTACCAATAGAGTTGGCAATATCCATAGGAGAGGTCTCGTAAGCAGTACCTTCTTTGATTGTGCCATCTCTTAACGTAATTTTGATTGGCAATTTCTCCTTCTTACTAATTTCCTCGTCATATTGAGCTTTCAATTCGTCAAACAACTTGATTCTCTCTTCAATGAATTCTGGTTGAGGGTCCAAGTATAATGGGTTGGCGGGTTTCTTTTTCTTGTCTTTCAACGACAAGTCCTTGACTTTATCTGCAACTTCAGACATTGTTGATAGTTAGAGAAACAAAAGAGAGTGAAAAAAAATTTTTTTTTTTTTTGTTTGTTGGCATTTTAAATACACGTAACCCAAGATATGACTCTCCACGAACAAGTTGAAGAACTACAAAACTTATTTGATGAAAACGAATCATTGATTGAAAACAACTGTGCTAGACTTAACCAATTACAGCAAGAGTTGTCACAGGAAGAGGTTTCGTTTCTTGAGGTCAAAGACAAACTTATCAAGCTACTCCAACAACTCAAAGTATCGTACGGGTCGACCCAACCATACACCACTTATCTACAAGAAATCGCCGATGCCGCTAGCGCTCTTAATGTTACAAACGATTTTAATCTGCAGCTTGCAAATGTATTGAAATCATTTCAATAGACGTATATATACATGATCTAAAAAGTCTTTGGAGCTAATGCCACAATCTTGTTGTAGTTTAAATCCTTTAATTCCTTGGCCACCACCGACGATATTCTAGTACCCAAGGGTTCACCATTCTTATTGATCAACACACAAGCATTATCGTCAAATCTAACAACACTCCCGTCCTTTCTCTTGAGTGGAGCCCTGGTTCTGACAACCACGGCTTGGCATATATCTCTTCTCTTGACTCTATTGGTTGACGATTGTCCAGTCAACTCTTGTTGCAATGGTCTGGCCTGTTTCACAACACACGTTATTCTATCACCAATTTGAGCACAACTCTTTGGCTTGTGACGCAACACCTTGATACATTCAACAACCTGAGCACCAGAGTTGTCAATAACATTAAGCAAACTTTTAAGGTAAATCATGGTACGGAAGAAAGAAGAAGAAGAAAAAAAAATTTTTTATTGGACAACTTTCGCACAAATAATGGGCAGACTTCTGCTGCAAAACACCCTATCTAAGCTTTCTATCAATTTCTATATCCACTGTTTCGGCCTTCTTCACAACAACATCATAAATATTTCTCATAAAATGAAACTGTAAGAACGCAACCAACCCAACAGCTACAAACACAAGTGCCCTTAACCCGTCATCTTCCATATCCATAAACGCATACGGATACCTCCCGCCATTCTCAGTATCCACTAAATACTTTAACAAACACCAGTAGCCAGTAGAAAGCGCAGTAATCAACAACAATACAGTATTGCTCTTAATAGTCCAGCGTGGCATAAACACCAAGTAATCAATAAGCAACGAGACTACCGGCATCAAGTGTATACACAAATCAAGCCCCAAGGGGATGTTGAAATTTTCCGGGTCAGGGGTTAGCAAATGCAACATAAATAAACGCAATGGCCAGTACACCATAGCCACAATCGTCTCCAACGCCAACCCAATCGGATGAAGAAGATTCTTAAAATCATACAACGTCTTTGATCTTGTGAGATGGGCTACAAACCCTAATCCAAATACCACAAGCGAATATATCAACGATAAATTCGTAAGAAACTGGTAATGGCCCGCTCCCTTTAAATCATCCGACAACTCAATCAGGAAAATCCGCCACGCCCCATACAACCCAGCAACAATTGAAACAGCATTAATTCCTAAAATAACATGATTTCCAACGACCCTTCTAGACATCTTTTTTTGCAGAGAAATTGTATGTATATTAAAAGAATAAAAAAAAAAGGGGGAGAGAGATATATGCGATGAAAAAAAAGAAACCTATACACTTATAATAAAAAAAAATGGAACAGCAAACAAAAAAAAGGATGCACCACTTCTAAAACTGAAAGTTCTGTTGTTGTTGATTCGAGTCCATCCCAAAACCAAATGAGTTTCCGTAACTTTCAGGAACAATGTTTTCGTCATCGATTTGACCGTCGTCATCAGAGAAATACTTTTCAATGATGCCAAATGCTTTTTGATAGATCTTTTCGTTGGGGTTGTTTTGACACTCAAAAATCTTTTCCATGCCACCGGCTTCTTCGATAAACAAAGCATACTCGTTGACACTGGCGTTTCGGGCCTCCTTGTCCATTTCTCCCATCTTCAAAATGTTCTCTAACGAATCTAATGTAACCTCGATTATCTTGGAGTCGGCAACCGATAACAAATCGCACAATGGCTTGATACAGCCCTGGCTTACCAAGTACCGGATTTGGTCAGGTTTGGTCAACCCACCCGAAGAAGCGTTTGAAATTGCCCAGCATGCTTCCTTCTTCGTCTTGTAGTCACCGTGGATCAATAATCTAATCACCTGTGGAATCAAGTTGGCATCAATAACCGCTTGGATCTGGTCAGTAGTACCAGCAGTGATATTGGAAATTGTCCAGCATGCCTCTTTTCTGATTGTGTCTTTTGTAGAGTTTAACAATGGCGCTAATGCTGGCAACACCCCGGCATTGATAACAATCTGGGTCTGGTAGTCGCTTCCGGTAACTATATTACCTATGGCTCGCAAAGCTGGAGTTTGCACCAATGTAGATTCATGCCCCAACAATTCAACAAGACGGTGTGGGATTCGGGCATCAATAACTGCTTGGATTGCTTCAGAGGTGCCATCAGACAAGTAGGACACGGCCCAGCATGCATCAACCAAAGTCTCAGCATCAACAGAATAAATCAACTTCCCCAAAGTTGGGATCGCTTGTGATACAATGTTCCAGTCTGGCTGTGGCGATTTACCACGACACAAGTTCGACAACGTCCAGGTAGCGGTTCTGATCAATGACATTTTGGTGCAGTTGAACAATTGCAAGACCGGCTCCATAGCATTGCAGCTCAAAACATAGTCTCGATTGTCAGAAGAGTCACCAGCAACATTACCAAGAGCCCAGATTGCTTGTTCTTTGACTTCGAGTGATTGCGAGTACAACAACTGGACAAATAAAGGCACGGCATTGGCTTCAACAACAACTCGGGTCTGAGACGAGTCACCCGAAGCAATATTGGTCAATGCCCACGCAGCTTCCAATTGTAACATATCGGGGTGGTCTTCTTTCATAAACTCAACCAAAGTGGGGATCACTCCACTCTGAATGACCAAATCAATAGGTGGGTTATGTTCACGCGACAAGATTTGACGAAATTTAACTGTTGCTGCTAATTGGCTATCAAAGTCTGGTGCCTGGATCATTTCAAGCATCTTGGGCAAATCTTGTTTCAACTTGTTGTAGAATTGGTTTTCATCATTATTGGCATTGGGATTATACTCTTCTTCATCTTCAGATTCGTTGCCTTGATTGGCATAGTTTCTTCTTTTGGCTAACACTTCTTCTCTCTTTTGTTTTCTCAAATCAACTTGGTGCGTTTCTCTTCTTCTTCTCAACTCATCGCTCTGGAAACGGCCCTTGTTTTTGAAATTAGTACGACGATATTCAGGAACAAATCTGTTAGTGGCGTCTGAATCCATGATGTTGTATGTTATTGGTATAACTAGAAGAACTTGGTTTTAAAATTTTTTTTTATTTTTCTCTTCAAATTTTTTTCTCTGGCAAATTTTTTTTCCTTCTACTTCTATACCATTGCCTCCAATGCTTTCCACAACCATTTATCGTCGTTCATTTTCTGTCCTTTCCCGATCAAGAGCTAAAAGAAGTTTTACTCCATCTGACAGTTCAGTCGAATCAGATGAAATCGTAAGTGAAAACAACCCTTGGTCTCCTACCTTAGAAGATGATCCAGTTTACGTACAAGAACGCAACAAATTTCGTAAAACGAAATTGCCAGAACAGTATAGGCTAGCCTATCTGCCACTCTACGAGGCACCGGCATCGAAATATGTATCCATGCTAAAGAGATTGACTTTGAGTGTTGGCGTTTTGGGTGTTTATGGTGCTAAACTATTCTACGAATCAAGCCAGTTCGACGACTTGTATGCCTACGCAACTTTGGCAGGAACATTTACCCCATTGGCAGTGGTACAGTACAAGACGAAAGATTATGTGACAAGAATATTTAGGTTGTACGACAAAACAAAACCACAAACTTTCGAGAACCTCGTCGGTGATGAAAAGTTGATTTTGGAAAAGCTAAACTTTACTGGAGGAAGTACATACAACGAGTTGTTGACTATAACAGACAACAAGGACTTGAAACTACTGCCACCACCGAAAACGTACTTGCCATACTCTACATGGAGGGAATCAAGCGGCAGCACCACTAGAGACTTTTATGTGATGGATAACATTGGTGGAATAAGAATGGATAGAATATGGGGATTGATTGAAAAGAATAGCCAAATAAACAATGGAAGGTCCAATTGGTAGGAAGGAATTTTTGTTTTTGTAAATAGAATGTATATATGCGGCATTATCACGAACGAGTGAGCGTTTTTTTTTTTTTCTAAAGTCCTTCGGATTCATTTCTTTTTTCCTTCTTTCTCTAGCATAGCCATAATGGAACTAAAAACTCCTGCTGCTCCCCGTCTACTTGGTAAGACTGATGATCTTGATGATGAGACGGTACGAAACACGAAACTAAATGCAGAGCTTTTCCATACAAGCAACGACTCAGTAGAACTATACCGCCAGGAAAACAACTCTTCTGATTTGTTGGGCAGATTATATTACGACGACTATGATTCCGATTCCATGACTTCGCCGTCAATTTCAGGTGTCAGCTCCCCCATGCCATTATCACCGATCATGTCACCTAGTGAAAGTTCAGACCAGCTCAGCGTCAAATCAAGACCACCGTTTCTACGCATGAAATCAATGGAACGAGGCATTTCATTCGACACTTCTCCCCACGGCCACCAGAAATCGTACACCCTTAAGGCAAAACATCCACTTTTCAAGTTTCGTCGTACCAACAAAACATTTTTGGTCGGCTATAACGACGACTTGGAGTCCACGAAAGCTATTGAGTGGTTATTTGACGAAATGATTATCAATGGTGACACCATAGTGGTTCTACAGGTATTGGACGAAAAACAACACGTATCCATTGACAAATCGAAGGTCCAGAAAAACTTGGCTAAAATCGAGCAAATCAATCACCATTTCAAGAAAGTTTGTATTATCTACGAAGCCGCCATCGGTAAAGCGAAAAAGGCAATCCGGTCAGCCATTGACGAATATCGCCCATCAATGATGGCGATTGGAACGCACCACTACGACGGCAAAGAGCATCACCGGTCATTCACCAAATCGTCGTTGTCAAAACACATTTTAGAGTGTTCGCTAGTTCCAATAATATTGGTGAAACCAAGTTACCGGTATGTCGAGTTTTTGAGAGAAGAAGTCGATGGTCCGCAGTACTTTGAGAATTGGATTAAAAATATCGATCATATCGACAACCGAGTAATAAGAAAAAAAGTTCCTTTGATAAGTCCGTCTGTCTCCAGAAACTCTTCATATACAAATTTGGTTAATGAAGATCGAGGTAGGGGCGGTGGTGTCCACGACCAAATTCTTAATGAATCGCGTTCAAGGTCAACCTCCAAAAATAGAGTATTTGCTAGGTTTTTTAAGAAATAGATTAAATAAATGTGACGCACGTTTTGACTCTGGAAATTGCTTTTTTTTTTGGCTTCTCTTCTTCCCACTTGGCGCAACCTAAAAAAATCTCAACGATTGTTGCACTTTTTTTTTTCACTATCTTCACCAGCCATGACAAATAACTCAGAGTCTTTGCCTATTCCTGTCCCCAAGAAGGAAGATGCTAAACTGAACTCATTGAATATCCCCAAATCAATTAGTCAACCATTATCGCCATTGTCTACCCCTACTCCAATCACCGAAAAGGCAATGGCGTCTATTGCACCAATGTTAGAAAGTTTTTCCCCCAAAACACATGCAGAAGATTCTGTCTCCAGATTAAACTCTATTTCATCTTCTGCGGGGCAAGTCAGTGATGACGATTTGGTACAGCCCATAACTGCAGAAAACTTATCAAACATCAAATCTTATTCCAACTCATTTGTCGATGGGGCAAGAATCAGTCGTACCGTCTCAAACACATCAAACGCCTCAAGAAAGTCTCATGCAGAAGTATCGAAACTACCAAAGATCGGGACTATCGGTGTTTGTGCCATGGATGCCAAGGCACTTTCAAAACCTTGCAGACGTATTCTCAATCGACTCATTGAAACGGGAGAGTTTGAAACTGTTATTTTTGGTGACAAAGTTATACTCGATGAAGCTATTGAAAACTGGCCCACTTGTGACTTTTTAATTAGTTTCTTTTCCACGGGGTTCCCACTAGATAAAGCTATTAGTTACGTCAACTATAGAAAGCCATACATGATAAATGACTTGGTGTTCCAAAAAGCACTCTGGGATAGAAGAGTGGTTTTGTCTATCCTCAACCACGCCAATGTTCCATCACCAGAAAGATTGGAAATTAGCAGAGACGGCGGGCCTCATTTGGATTCGCAGTTATTGGAAAGATTAAAAGAAATTGGCATGTCTGATGAGAAACTTGAAAAGTTGACTAACCAAAATGAACCTGACTGGGAGATGGTCGACGAAGATACACTTCGGGTTGGAGACAAAACACTTACCAAACCGTTTGTTGAAAAGCCCGTTGACGGAGAAGATCATAACGTGTACATTTACTACCCAAAAGCTACTGGCGGTGGTGGACGAAGATTGTTTCGTAAAATTGGAAACAAGTCGTCTGAGTTTGATGCCAACTTGACCACCCCACGGACGGATGGATCGTTTATCTACGAGAAATTCATGGATACTGACAATTTCGAAGACGTCAAGGCGTATACGGTTGGACCCAACTTTTGCCATGCCGAGACTAGAAAGTCACCAGTTGTTGATGGTATTGTGAGAAGAAATACCCACGGTAAAGAAATCAGATACGTTACCGAATTGACTGACGAAGAAAAAACTATGGCAAAAAATGTCAGCAGTGCTTTCAAGCAAACTATTTGTGGGTTTGATTTGTTAAGAGTGAATGGGAAATCATTTGTGATAGACGTCAACGGATTCTCCTTTGTCAAGGACAATAACGAGTATTACGACTCCTGTGCATCAATCTTGCGTGGTCTATTCATCGATGCAAAGAAATCAAGAGACTTGTTGACAAGAAAAATCCCTAAAATGTTGCAGACTAGTCAGTTTGAACAGAAAGCCCAAAAATGGGTATTTAAAGGAATGGTTACTGTTATTCGTCACGCTGATCGTACTCCAAAACAAAAATTCAAGTACTCGTTCAGATCACCAGTCTTTATCTCCTTACTCAAAGGCCATAGAGAAGAAGTCATCATTCGTGCGGTTCCTGACTTACAAGTTGTTTTGGAAACTGTTAAAATAGCCGAGGCCAAAGGTCTTGAAGACTTGAACAAACTCAAACAGTTGCGTATTGCATTGGAGAAGAAAATGGACTTCCCAGGTACCAAAATCCAGCTCAAACCAACATTAAACGCCGAAAACCCAGAAGTTGTTGACAAAGTACAATTAATTTTGAAATGGGGTGGTGAGCCAACGCATTCTGCCAAGCACCAAGCTACCGATGTTGGTGAGCAAATGAGACAAAACCTTCAATTACTCAACCGTGAGGCCCTTGATGACGTTAAAGTGTATACGTCCTCTGAAAGAAGAGTCATTGCTAGTGCCCAATACTTTAGTGCATCTTTGTTGTCCATTGATGAACCGTTGGCAGACGACTTTCTTATTGTCCGCAAAGACTTGTTAGACGATTCCAATGCTGCGAAAGACTTGATGGATAAAGTGAAAAAGAAATTAAAGCCTTTGTTGCGTGAAGGTGCTGAAGCCCCACCACAATTCACCTGGCCTCCAAAAATGCCACAGCCATTTGAAGTCATTAAGCGAGTGTGTGAGTTGATGAATTTTTACCACCAAATTATGAACTACAACTTTGAAACGAAAAACGTCCAAGAGTTTCAAATAAACTGGTGCTGTGGCGAAGATCCATTTTTGTTTAAAGAGAGGTGGGATAAGTTGTTCCAGGAGTTTATAAGCGTCGAAAAGACTCACCCTTCAAAGATCTCGGAATTATACGACACAATGAAATACGACGCCTTACACAATCGTCATTTCCTTCAAAAGATTTTCTCATATGACCCAAACGATAAAGTGTTGCTTTCGAGGTTGACGGAGACTTGTGGTAGTACCGTCAACTCTTCAGGGTTGGTTAGCGAGTACCCCATCAACATTTTGGCAATGAACAACTTTAAACTCCCAGAATCGGCATCAACTTCGGCCAACAATTCATCGTCCAATCTCAATTCAAACTCTGCTGCTGGGTCTCTTGGCTGGGTCTTGAGTGGCGCTGCCACCACCATGAAATGTGAATCAAAAGATACAAGTGCTTCTCCACAAACCCCATTTGATCATCCTACATTCGCAAGATTGCGTGAGTTGTACAGATTGTCAAAAGTGCTATTTGATTTTATTTGTCCTCAAGAGTATGGGATTAAAGATGAAGAGAAATTGGATATTGGATTGTTAACTTCGTTGCCATTGGCTAAACAAATTCTTTCAGACATATATGACATGAAGAAAAACGACCGACCTGCGCTTGTCAATTACTTTACCAAAGAATCACACATCTACACTTTGCTTAACATTATATATGGGTCTCAGCTCCCTATGAAAATTGCTAGGAATGCACTTCCAGAATTGGACTACCTATCACAAATCGTTTTTGAATTGTACGAAGCTGAAGACCCATCGAGTCCAACTGGTAAAAAGCACTCTATCAGATTATCATTGTCGCCAGGTTGTCACACACAAGATCCATTAGATGTTCAACTAGACGACGACCATTACATTGGATGCATTCCAAGAATAAGTTTGACAAGACATTTGGATATGGATTTGGTTACGCAAAGATTGAAATCACGGTTTTCAAGAGTCTCGTTGCCAAAGAAGTTTACCCCTGTCAACATAACAGGTCCTTTAAATAGCAAGTAAATAGAAATTTTATACATTTATTTATTATCTATACATTCTAAGTTTATTCGTATTGTTCCCAGTTATCTAAAATACTCTTGATTTTTTCCGATTTAGTCAAATCATAAACTGATTGGAAGTACTCTTTGGTCAATTCAAATGGTTTGGCAGTCAAGTTAGGAATATATTTACCAATCAAATCTTGAGGCTTGACGGACGATTTTGGAATCTTCTTGCACAAGAATCTTTGGAATGGTTTAACACCAGACATCAAGTACGAAGAATGGAATGGAACAGAAATACCCTTCAATGGAATAACAGCAAATCCTCTTTCCAAGTCAATAGGTTGTGGTTTGGCCAACGACTTGGCAGCAACTTCGTCAACAATTTCGTACAAGTGTTCCTTAACTTTTTCAATGCTCATTTGTTCTTGCAACTTGACAATATCAATCTTGTTAATCTTCAACACATTCAAAACATTGGTCAAAGTATCTAATGCTCTCAAGTCACCAGCAGCAACATACTGTTGGTTTTCGACATTGTAGTTGACAATTTCCAATAACCATTTAGTCTTGTTAGCAACTTCGTCAACAACAAATCTCAAGGCACTATCGTCAAATGTGGCACTAACTCTGCTTGGGTTGACAGCCACCATACCGTAATTGGATCTACCCAATTCATCTCTTGGAACAGCAACTTGCATAGTCATACCTCTGTAAAACACAACATCAACCAAAGACTCAATTGGCATGACATTAGCCAACGACGACAATGCAGAATATTCACCAAGAGAGTGACCAGCAAACATGATGTCAGATGGAATCAAACCCTTAGATTTGATATCTTCATAAGCAGCTTTCTCCATTAAAGTCAATGCAGGTTGGGTGAATTGAGTTGCTGATAACAAACCAGTTGGTGAAACAAATGTGTAGGAAGTAGTAGTCTCATCGATATCCTTGAAAATCTTCTCCGACTTCAAAGCACCATCTTCGCCAATGGTTTCAAACATCATACCAATATAGTTGTCTCTAATAGCTCTACCTTTGGCACCACCAAAGTGGATATTCAATTCATTTGGATTGTTTTGAACAATATCCAAAATAGAGAAACCATAGTTATTGACAAAGTGTCTGTCAGCTTTGTCCCAAACTTCACGAGCAACCTCAGAAGAGTTGTACAACTCCATACCCATACCTTGTTCTTGAGAACCTTGACCAGTGAAAACATAGGTTGTTGTTGGTTGTTCAATTTCAGCTTCCCCAATCAAAACTGGAAGCTCAGTTTCAACATTTCTAGTTTCAACCTTGATGATCTTACGTCCATTGATCATACCAACATGTTCCATGGTAGTTTGCAAAGTATCATTTGGCAATACCATACCAACGAAATCACACTTGAATGCTCTAACTCTTGCGGCAACATTGTTGGCAGCCCATTCTTCAACCAATGCTCTGATCGAAGCAGACGAGTACATTCCATGAGTGATAGTACCTGGCAATTTAGCATAAGCAGCAAAAACTCTTGAAACGTGAATTGGATTGTAATCACCAGACACAATAGCATATGGCTCGTTGGTACCAGGAGCTTTTGAAGTCAACTCTTCACCAGAAGACAAAGGAATGGCATTTTCAAAAATAACAGACTCTTCAATCGTTTTACCGTTTCTGGACAAGTAATCGGTAACTGGATTACCATATGAGGTACCGGCTTCATAGTCAACAGATCCAACTTGAATAACTTCTTTGGTAGGCAATTCCAAAAGAACCTGACCAGTAGTTTTGATGGATGAGTAAACGTTAGCAGACTTGAATTTGTAGGTGGATTCACATCTAAAAGTCAAAACATCAAACTGAACATCCTTTTCCAAATGGAACCATTCTTTAGATCTCAACACAGCAAGATCCTTGGCTGACTTGAATGCAACTTGAACTGGGGTTTCAGTAACTTTTTGGAATGTGTTGCAGTAGTCGTTGTATTCACCACGGTACAAGAATTGAGAAGTAACTTCCATAACTGGTTTACCTTCACGGTAAATGGTACCAACAACTTCAACTAGCTTCCCACTTGGCTGGTTCAAAACAGCTTTGATTTCAGCTTTGGTAGAAACAACATCACCTTTCTTTAATGGAGCAGCACCTGTAATCATCTTGTAACCATTGGATAAATGGACCAACTTCAACAAGTCACCATCAACGCTCTTAGGGAAAATGGCTTTAATAATAGCCTTCCATCCAATAACAATAGCAAAATCCATTGGAGCTAAAGTAGCCTTACCAGGTCTATCAACAAATGCGTCACACTTGTTACCGATGGCATGGGTGAACTCACTAATAGTTTGGCTTGAAATGGTAATTTCATCTCCCAAGATAGCTTTTTCAACATTGATATCGTTAGAATATGGCACAGAAGATCCAAACCACAATTTCCAGTAAAATTCTTTAATTCTTTCGTTTCTATCTTCCATGATTTCCAAGATTGGAGCAAACCCATCAGCAGGATTGTATTTGTACAAAAATGGTAATGCAACTGGGTTGGCATCAGCAGTTCTATGTTCAATCAAAGACAACTGGATAGTGTTTGGCTTGACCAATTCAATCTCAACAACTGGTAACAAGTCACCTTTAATGTTTTCAAAAGCAGTCAATTTCTTGGTTTTCTTGTCAATAGTAACCTTGGAGTGTTTAGCAGGAGTCAAGATATCATGCAATGGGTTGGAAACATGTTTTGATCCTTGAACAATTCTATCAGTGGAAATAAATGCTTGTAACCAATTTAATTCAGTTCCAGCTAATAAATCTAACCACTCTTGTTTGTTTGGGAGTTCGGAGTCAATTTCATAAACAACTTGGTTACCGTCAGTAACATTGACAGATGTAGCTGATACACTTGCAGGTTTCTTACCACCAAAGTATTCAACAACAGGAATTTTGGATTCATCACCTGCATATTCTTCTTTGATCAATCTGGCAATATGACCTTCATGGATTGAGTTCAAGATATCGCCAATTGGTTCATCAACCTTGCTAGTATATTGTGAAGCAACAGGACCATGCAAAATACAGGTTCTTTGAACATCTTCGTCAACAACACTTTCCAAATCTTCAGATTGCCAAAGTGAATCTTTTTTGAAAAAGAATTCGAACCTTTCATCCAACACCGGAACAAATGGCACTGGTTTTTGTCCTGGTCTGGCAGCCAACATCAAAAAGTAATCACAATCTTCTTCAGAAATTAATTGTTTACCAGCTTGAGGGAATTTCTCAAAGAAGTCAGCAGTAAATTGTTCTGGTTCGTTTAATTGGTTAAAGTTTTGCAACAATGAAACTGTACCAGCACTGCTTGTAAATCTTTCTTCAACTCTTCTCAAAAAGTCACCATACATGTTTCTCAACGAAACATCAATCCATCTGTGGGATTTCTTGACATACATCAATTCAACCAATCTATTGGCAACTTCCTTATAAGTCATTTCTTGCAAGTCACAAACACCATTGGCATTCTTACCAAACCATGGTTTTTGGAAATCATTGTTCAACTTTTTGATAATATGATCTCTCTTCTTGTTCAAGGCATCTAACAATTTATTCTTTGGCAAATTGAAAATAGTGTCGTCCAATTCCTTCCAGAACATAACACCTCTAGTGGCGATCTTATGGATAGGTTCTCCCATTTCCGATCTAACAGTGATAATACCACCTGCTGGTTTCTTGTAGGTTTGTTCCCATTGTTGGTCTGGAACACCTTTACATTCAACAATCAATTTCTTAGCTGCCAACGAAGTGTGAGATTCCTTAGAGGTCATCACCCTTGAACCAAACAAAACCCCATCAAAAGGCATTGGTGGATAATTGAATTTTTCAGACCAGTAACCACTCAAGTAAGGATAGGTGTCTTCATCAGAACCAAAACCGGAACCAGCAACCAAAACAATGTTTGAACATCTTCTGATCTTGGAGTACATCTGAATAATTGGTTGATGGAAATCTTCAAAGGAATGGTGACCACCACCTCTACCACCAGTCCATTGCAAAACAATTGGGAAGGTTGGATGGGCTTTGGCAATAGCAATGACTTGACTAATGGCATCAACTGAACCCGGTTTCAAACCCAAGTGAGTCAAACCCAAGTCCTCAATATATTCAGTGGCAACTTCAATAGATGGAACACCAGCACCAATGGTCAATGATTGGATTGGGTAACCTTTTTCTCTCAAATCTTTAATCAATGGAATACCCCATTGCAACATAAATGGGTTGACATAAATCAAGTTGATCCCTAACCCGTAACCAGGCTTGATTCTGGAAACAATATCGTCGATAGCTCTGGTCATCATAACCGGTGAGAAATAACCACCACCAGCCAATTCAATGTGGTAACCAGCATTCAAAGAAGCACTAACAATATCGGTATTGACAGTGGTTGGAGTCATACCAGCAACCATTAAAGGAGCTCTACCTAACAATTGCGAAAACTTGGTCTTGACATAAATCTTACCTTCAGAGTTCTTGACCAAAGTTGGTCTCAACTCTTTCAACCAGTCTGGGGCCCATTTAATGGCTTTATCGGCTGAAGTTTGGAAAATTTCATGTTTGAAACCATACTCATCGTCAATAGGGTTGGAGTCAAGAGTACCAGCAAGAATGATTCTAGCACCAGTACCTTCTTTGTTTCTGTGAGTCAAAACACCCAATCCAGAAACACCACCTGGTCCGAAATCTAAAATATGGGTAGCTTTGTGGTTGGTGGCCTCTTCCCAATGAACTGGCAATTCAGTAATCAACTTGACAACACGGTCAATTATTGGTTCCTTGAGTGCTTGGAAGTCGGAACCGTCAAATGTGTCATACACTGGAATCTTTAATCCTTCAAAAGACAAACCATGTTCCTTAACATCGTCCAAAATCAATTCAGTAGCATCAGCTAACAAATGGGAGTGGAATGGAGCAAATATTGGTAAGAATCTGTTGGAGCATTTCAATTTACGTTCACTGAATGGGACACGTGATTGGTCTAAACCCATTGGGGCCTTTTGGTTTCTTAAATTCAAATTGAACCCATAAAGTGATTCTGGTGGACCGGAAAGAACCAAGTTTCTAGCACCATTGATTAAACTGATGGCAATGTGTTTTTCCCTTGGTAAATGTGAGTTGGTTTGTTCAATAAATTTTTCAACTTGTTTGATCGACAAATCTCTAACTGACAACATTGGAGATGGTCTACCTTCACCGTTGTCCAATGAATCTTGCAACATGGTAGGTGGCAATGAAGTTCTTGGGTAGGTGCTCAAACATCTAGAACCAATGAAAAGCAATAAGGATACAGCAGTCAAAGAATTCTTCAAGAATGAATCCCAGGAATCGGACGCAGCAATGGTAACGGCAGTAACCAAACCTTGTGAATGACCAGTAGACCATTTCAACGAGTTTCTAAATTCACCTGGTGTCAAACCAAGTACTTTACAAGTAATCGTGTAGTGACACAATTGGATAACACAAATCACTGGACAACTTACTGGCACCGATAACAAATAATCCTGGTCAGGAGTGGTTTCTGGGTGTTTCAACCAAGACAAGATATTCAAACCTTGAGTATAGATTTTATCAAATGATGGGTGCAATTGGTTCAATTTTTCAGCAATGCTCACAAGGAGGTCTTCAATTAAACCTTGGTATAACGTGTACAATTCACGCAATTCTTCAAAGTAGTCGTCGGTGTTACCTTGACCACCAAATATAGCAACTAACTTAGCATCGTGTTTGCAATGGTACAATAAGTTGGATTCTACTTTGTTAATAGATTTGACAGCTTTGTAGTAATTCTTAACAATATTTTCCTTAACTTTTGCAATAGTAGTTGGATATGTCTCGTCATCTAACAATTTAACGGCAAACGAATGAATATTGTCATTGTTGTTGTCTAAAAAGCGTGATTCGAAATCTTTCAATGATAATTCGACAATTTGGGGGAATTGGGCATTACTAATAAACCCAATAAATTTACCATATAATTCAGCAGGACTAGATGGTTCGTCATCACCAGCAAAACCTTCAGTTGGTTCAGGCAACGTCTTTATAAATTCATCTTTTAATTGTGAATAGTTAAAAAATAAGTCATTTGGTACCAATAAGGTATGTTCAATTGAACCATGAGTTAATTGGAAAGGTCTATGAGTCGACATTGTGTAATATGGAAACAGGATATAAATAATTATAGGCTAAAATAGGGGGGAAAGTTTATACCTCAACACAGGAAGATCTTAACTATATCTATAAAGGGTAGAAAGCCAAAGTAGAAAACAAAATTGAAATCAAAGAAAAGAGGAAAAAAAAACGAAGGAAGAAAAAATTTTCAAACAAAGGAATATTGTGGGTTTTATATATATGTATCATTTTCAAGTTTTGCAGAATAATATATAATTGGCAAAACCTTTGTTGTTTTTGAGGTTGGGTAGGTGGGTGCGTGTTTTATTTTTTTGAATACAAAAAAAAAAAATGTTGGCACGATATTTAATGTTGGGAGCACAAAACTTTGGAACGAGAAAAGAGTTCTAATTACACACAGTCTGGATGTGGTATATTTTGGGTTAATCCGGGCTGTGCCAAGAGAGTACCCAGCTGCTTACTACAATAGCAAAGGGTTCAAAACAACTACTTGTATGGTATTATTTTTGTTTTGCAACTGAGATGCAATTATTACTTTAGAGTTGTCTCTCGTTTTTGTTGGAATCTTCGGAGTTTTGAAACCTTAAGCTTTTTTTTTTAATTTTCGTTTGGTTAATTGTTGTTTATCTACAGGACCTCCCTCACTATGCAGGTTAGTCCCAACAGTTTTTTAAATGTTGGCAAATCTCAATTTGTTTCTTTTTTGGTTGCATTGCCACGACTGTATTGAATCTACACACATAACCACAACAACCCCATTGATCAATTATTGGTCTACACAAAGGGTTTGTAGAATCCTCTATCAGCGAAGATGTAACCACCCATTACTAAGATTCTTCTTCACATACGAAACCAAACAAGATCTCTTTGTAGTTGATAATGTCCGTGCTTGTTCTTTGGTTTCACATTTTTTGTTGAAATTTTGCAACAAAAATAGCTCAAAATTAATGTGTTAACCCAGTAAAAGTATGTACATAAAAAAAAAATATTAAGTATACATAATACAAAATATATATATAAAATAATACATGGAAAACTAAAAAAAAAAGGAAATTCGGGAGTTTCATAAACATTACTCTTCTTCTGAACTTTCAGACGATGCTTCATCTTCAGAAGACTCTTCTTGGTTAACCACTTTCATAAATCCATTGTCAGACCCTTGCTGACCATTGACCCCTTCATCAAACAATGCAAGTTGACTTCTTAAATGCGCCAATTCGTCCAAATTGTTATTGGCAACAGGTTTCTTCTTCTTACCAGCAGAATTCTTCAATGCTTTGTCACCAAACAAAAAGTCGTACAATTTTAATACTGTACGATCTTCCAATTGATCCATATCCAATTCTACTTCATCATCGTTACTGATTTGAACGTCATCCTGAATAATCTTGATTAAAGCATTTAATTTCTTGTCTGATAAATTAGGAACCATTTCTGAAACTTGCTTTTTCATTTCATAAGTGACTACTGGTTGAGGTGGTGTCAATTTTGGTGGTTCTGGTGGTGCTTGCACTTGATGGTGAGTGTCCTTTGTGTGTTTTGCCTTAGGTGCTCTTCGCTTACCCTTTTGTTGTTTCTTCTTCTTTCTGGCAGCTTGCTGTTCTCTTAACTTCTTCAAATGCTCTTTCTTCAATTCGTCCAACTCTTTTCTCATTCTGATTATTTGATTCTCCATAACTTGGATTGCTGGAATTTCTGAAAGCATTGCTTCGCTAATTTCTACATTATCTTCCTCTTCACTACTGTACTCTCTATCACTAACATCTGAGTTTTGAGGGGTTGGTTCAGGAACTGGTTTGTTGGCCCATTTCTTGTCAAAAACAGCTTCCAATCGGTGTCCCATCATATTAACATCAGTGCCTTCAGGATTGAAAAGATAGCAGTTTTTAAACACTAATCTCACATCTTTTTCAAAATCATCAGCATTTTCATACTCATTGTTGGCTAACTTGGACTGAATAGTTCCTAAATCCATTGGTTGCTTCACTATTTCATTATAGTTAGGTATGTTCAAAGCTACTGTATCCACTGGTGCCAAAAATGGGAAATTATAATTGTAGTGTTTTTTGGACATGAGTTCTTTAATTGTTTGGTTACAAAATCTTAATTCTGCTGCAACTTTCTTGTTCTTTGGTTTCGTTTCGTATGGCAATTCTTTGGATTTGGGTGGATGGATAGTTCTCTTTGGTCTGGCTGCAGCCACTGAATCTCGATGCTGATGCAGAGACGAGGATTCTGCAACGGACTTTCGCTTGTTTGTAGTGGGTGAAGTAGCAACAGATGTCGCTTCTGCAACGTTAGTTCCAGCTGGCAACTCTTTTGGTGGCACTTTGACCATAAGCTTTTCAAATTGTGCTTGAATATTCGTTGCCATTTTCGAGATACCAGCTGCTTCTCCATTGAATTTCTTACAATTCTTCACCATAAGGTTAAAGTCATCAACAACTTGCGAAACATCTTCGTATGCCTTTAAATTGATCTTGCGTTCAATAGTGGACAAATCCATTGGTCTTGGAATGTAATTGTAATAGAATGGGACATTTAATTTGACAGTGTCCACGGGATGCAAGAATGGAACTGCTTCTCTATTTCTCTTTACCGCTTTGATGGTGTTTAAAACAAATTTGGCTTGGTGTTGTGGTATTGGATTCTCTGGTAAATTGTTCATATCTGGTTCTTGTGGTGGTTTGGGAGCAGGTTCTGTAAAGACTGGAACAACTGGTTTAGGCGGGTCCACCTCTTGAATATCTGGCTCGTCATCTTGTGGTTTGTCATTTGGTATTTCTTGGGGGTTCTCTCCCAGTGCTTCCTCTTGAGGCTTTGCTTCTGGCACTTCTTCTTGGGGGTTCTCTTCTGGCACCTCTTCTTGTGGCTTCTCTTGCTCATTATTGGTATTCTCTGACTCTTCCGATACACCATTAACAGGTTCCAGATCTTTATTTACTGACGATTCAATTTCAGGCACAGTTTCGCTGACCTCAGTTTGGATGACCCCGGTTTGACTGACCTCAGTTTCTTCTTCCACCTTTTGTTTCTTACTCTCTGGCTCGATACTATTATCCACCTCATCGTCTAATTGTCTTTTCTCGGGAGTAGGAGATGGATTAGGAGGCGAAAGCGGTTCTTGATGTGAACTTTGTTGGTTACTATCACTATCTTGAGAGAAAATATTATTGCCAATAGTTTTGTCGCCAGCATTCATCTTGTTAACAAAACTTTCAGTAGATGGAGTTTGTACAGGAGTGTTAGTTTCTGGAAATGTTTCAGACATTACTTATAGTTGGAGAGCAAAGATTGTGGATGTAAATGTAATGAACTAGTTCAAGATTGTTCTGTTTCCCGTATGATATGGAACAAAAAAAAATCAATTTAAGCCTGGGAAAAGAAAAAGAATAGAATATTATTTAATGATAACACAACCCCCCAGTTTGATGAGAAAGGGAATTTTTTCTAAATTATTAATTAAAGATTATAAATTGATGGCAAAAAAAAGGGGAAAGAAAAAAAAAATTGTACAAACAGAAAATCCGAAAATTCAAAAAATGAAAAAAAAAAAAGTGCGAAATTTTCAACTGTATTTATAGTTTGTTAAAATTTTAGTTCATCAATCGACAAGAAGAGGCAAAAAATAAAAAAATGTTCAGTTTCTAGCCCTAGCACACGACCCATCACTTTATATTATTGATAGCATTCTTAACAAGCGAAGAGAGAGAAAAAAAAAAAATCCCTTAACAATCATTATACTTTTTTTTTTTGCCTTTCATCAGCCAGCCTTCGTCAAGTTTTATTATAATCAATAATTTTTTTTTAAGAAATAGGAGTTGTTTTTTTTTTTTTCGTTTTTAGACTATCACATTTATTGAACTCTATTCATTTTGAGTTATGATCAACAAATTGTGATATCCCTTCAAAACAGTGGCATCTAGAAACAATTTTTTTTTTTAATGGCGTATGACTCAAAATGCTTTCTGAACATCTCACACGTACAGAAATTGGTTGTAAGAATAGGAGAAACGCGGGTGTTTCGTCAAATTGCCAGCACATCAATTTCGTCCAGTCACGTGATCCCTCTTCTACAAGATTACGAAAAAAAAAGATATTTATACAAGTAATACATAATCTATTAGAAAAAAAGAGAATCCCAATGGGAAGTAAACTCCCATTCAACATCATATTTGTTGACATTTTTTTTACAAGTGAATTGATAACAAGTCATTAGCAGAAAACCCTCGATTGCAACTTGGACACCTTCTCAACCTGGCTGCCAATCTTTCCTGTGTACATTTAGAACAAAATACGTGACCACAAACTGTGATTGCCGTGTCCTTCCAATTTTTCGAACATACTGAACACTTGGCTATGGATCTTAAAGCCTCTAGTTGTTGTTCATCTTCTTGTAAAAGTGAGTTGGTATTGTTTGTTTTGTATTTTTGTAAGATGTTTTCAGTACTTTGCAATTGCTTCTGAAGCTTGGCCAATTCAAGTTCTCGTTTCTTGTTGGATTCTTGCAAGTCAGTATGTTCTTTCAATGTGGATTCCAATTTGGCGTTTACTCTTTCAACTTCTTGGTGTAACGCATCCTGAGCTATATTCAAAGTTTTCAATTCATCGTGTAATTTAGAATTCTCTGCTAATGAGTTTTCCTTGATAATTCTAAAATCAACCAACTGATTACTTAAAAGATCAATTTTATTCAAATACTTCTTTTCCAAATCATTAAGGTTTTTAATTAAATCTTGTGATTTGGCAATTTGAGCTTTCAACAACTTGTTCTCATTTGTTAATGAATCCTTGACTCTCATGGCAGAGAAATATTTCTGGTCCGCCTTATTCTTCTCAATGGTTAATTTCTTTGTCAAGTTTTCTTGATCAATCGAGCTAGTCAATTTTTTTAATGTGATTTCTCTTGTTTGTTTGAAAGCCAATTCCACTTCTTTGATCTCGTTGTTCAATTGGCTAATCTTGTGAATCAATTCTTGTTGCGATAAATCTTCGAGTTTGCCTGTCCTTGGTGTGCCGACAATTGCTTCTAGTCTCTCCTCTGTCAACAGCTCAACCCTTTTGGAAAGAACGTTGTTTAGTTCAACTAAAGACTCGTTTGTTTTTTGATCTTGCAATTGACTAGTGAGAATGTTATTTTTAGACAACAACTCATCACGAGTAGTTCTGATTCTCACCAAATTGTTTTCGCTTTCCTGTAACTGCTGTTTCAATTTTTCATTTTCCTCAATGATTTCACCTTCAATAACTGACTTTAAATCGTTTTGTTGTCTTTCCAACTCATTTAAGCGTGACACATTACTTGAGTTAAGTTTGGTAAGTTTACCAATTTGTTCCTGCAATGATTGGTTGTTTTTCACGATTTTTTTATAATAGGTATTGTCTTCCAAATCCGATTCCTCCAAATTGTGTAGTTTATTCTCCAAGTTCAACGATTTTTGAATTAGTAATTGGTTCTCTTTCGTAAGTTGTTCCACTTGTTGTACAAGAAGTTGGTTAGCTGTTTTCAATTTATCCAATTCGCATTTAAGATTATCTAGCTCTTCGGAATCCACTACGGCAGTTTTGTCATTCTCTTTATGATGGCCATTTGGTTGAGGGTTCTCTTCTTTGGTGGTTGATTGCTCGTCTTCCTCGGTTTTGATGTGTCTTTGTGAATCCAACCTTTTTAATGTCTTTGACTGGGCTCTTTCATGCTCTTTAGCTAACTCGGTTATCTTTGACTCTAATTCATCGATTCTTTCACCAAGTGAACGTTTTTCTTCTGTCATTTGTTCGTTTTGGCGAGAAAGAAGAGCCAACTCACCAGACACTTTCTCGTACTTGGCAGAATCAAATGTCACTTTACTTGAAATCAAATTCGATAATTTTTTTCGAATTAAATCAAGTTGTTCATCGTCATTCTTTGTAATAGCTAATAACAAGTCGCTGGTTTCTTCACTGTTTAGTTCATCAAAAAGAGCAAGTATCTGCTCGTACCACGCAGTCAACACTGTGACAATATGCTTCAGAGCATCGGATTCTCGTTGCAATCTTATTAGCTCCAGACGCATAGACATCATCTGTTGCTTATATTGTATCATCTGTCTCCAAATGGCTTCTTTCTGGAAATAAACCACATCTGCCTGAGTCAATGGTCCTGACTCGCTCAACTCTTGCATTGGTTTCAGCTTTTTGGCATGCGGTGAGTTTAACGAGTCTGGAGTAGACCTTTTCTTTTCGTTATCAACAGCCATAACCGATATTAACTTACTAACAACCAAAGTATAAATGGAAATAAACAATCAAGAATAATCCTAAATAGTGCACTATCTTCTAAGCAAGATTTATTCTGACAAAACTGGTTGATTAAAGGCGATTTGATAAAAAGTTGATAGCAAAAAGATTTGTTATACAAAGTTTTCAATATAAGGAAGAAAATTTTTTTGTTTTTTTTTTTTTAAAAAAAAAGTTCGTTTTAATTTTTTTTTCCTTAGGTTGGGAAATAGAATTTGAATGAAGCACACGACATCAGTCACGAAAAATCAGTCTACCAGCCATGTCTGTGGGCCATTATAAGAAGTGATAATCTGGAGTATAAACCATGAGCCTGAAGGATAGCAAACCTTTATGAAACTAGTTCACTAAATACAAGCATGAGTATGTGGATCTATGTGTGTACTCTCGTCTTATCCACACACTTGATTTCAGCTACCAAGAAATGTGCTATCTCTGGTACCACATCAAGAATAGCATTATTGTGCACCCACTGTTTATTGAATAAACTCTTTATCGTTGCCTCTAAAGTATTCCTTGAACCACATAAACATACAAAAGCAAAACTGACAGCAGCTAATCTGGAACAATGCTTCGTTGCGCTGATTATTAACTTCAGAAACAGAATCCATCGACTCGTCTCTTTTTTTTTTTCTCTCACACAACCCCCTTTTAAAGTTTCTCCCCATCCGCGAACAAACGAAATCAGATCTTAGTTGTAGTAACTTGCTACAGTTTACAATCCAAGTCAATATGAAATTATTTCTAACAATAATTTTTATAATTGCGTCAGTGAATGCTGTAAAGGAGTACTTGTTCAAATCATGCAGCCAATCGGGGTTTTGCAATAGGAATAGACACTATGCTACAGAAGTTTCCAACTGTGAAAATTTTCAATCTCCTTATTCTATAGACTCGATCAAAGTTGACAATGATACAATTACTGGTGTTGTGTTTAAACATTTGCCACAATTGGACCATCCCATTCAATTCCCATTTGAAATTAGCATACTCGAAGGCAATTTTCGATTCAAATTGACTGAAAAAGAGAATCTAGTCGCCAAAAACGTCAACCCAGTAAGATACAACGAAACTGAAAAATGGGCATTTAAACAAGGTGTTACCAAAAGTAGCAATTTTGATGTATCCTTGAGAGATAACGAAGCCAGGGTTATATATGGTGACCATGAAGTTTTGATTCAGTATCATCCAATCATGTTTGTGTTCAAGTACGCTGGTAAAGAGCAATTGAGAATTAACGACAAACAATTCCTAAATATTGAGCACAGAAGAACTAGAGATGAAAATGACAATAATATGTTACCACAGGAATCTGACTTTAACATGTTTTCTGACTCATTTCAGGACTCAAAGTTTGACACCTTGCCATTGGGTCCCGAATCCATTGGTCTTGATTTTACGTTGTTGGGGTTTTCAAATTTGTACGGAATCCCAGAGCATGCTGACTCGTTATTACTAAGAGATACTTCTTCTGGTGAACCTTATAGATTATACAATGTGGATATTTTCGAATATGAGCCCAATTCGAGATTGCCCATGTATGGTTCGATTCTGTTGGTCGTTGCAGCAAAACCTGATGTTTCAATTGGTATATTTTGGTTAAACAGTGCCGACACATATGTTGATATTCACAAAAGTAAAAGCTCCACCGTTCATTGGATGTCAGAAAATGGGATTTTGGATTTCATTGTGATTATTGAAAAAAGTCCGGCTATGGTTAATCTGCAGTATGGAAAAGTAACTGGAAACACACAATTGCCTCCATTATTTTCTTTGGGGTATCATCAATGTAGATGGAACTACAATGACGAAAAAGATGTGTTGGATGTACATGCAAAGTTTGACGAGTATGAGATTCCATACGATACTATCTGGCTAGATATTGAATACACTGACGAAAAGAAGTATTTCACTTGGCATAAGGAGAACTTTGCTACTCCCGAGAAAATGCTCCGGGAATTGGATCGAACAGGGAGAAATTTGGTTGCAATTATCGATCCACACATTAAAACTGAGTACGATGTCAGCGACGAGATCATCAAAAAGGGATTGACAATGAAAGATTCCAACAACAATACCTACTATGGACACTGTTGGCCCGGAGAGTCGGTTTGGATAGACACTTTGAATCCAAATTCTCAAAGTTTCTGGGACAAAAAACATAAACAGTTTATGACTCCAGCACCCAACATCCATTTGTGGAATGATATGAATGAGCCTTCCGTATTTAATGGTCCAGAAACTAGTGCACCAAAAGATAATTTACATTTTGGACAATGGGAACACCGTTCTATACATAACGTATTTGGTTTATCATATCATGAAACTACGTTCAATTCCCTTCTTAACCGATCACCCGAAAAACGGCCATTTATTTTGACTAGATCTTACTTCGCTGGGTCGCAAAGAACCGCAGCAATGTGGACGGGTGATAATATGTCGAAATGGGAATACTTGAAAATATCGATTCCAATGGTTTTAACTTCAAATGTCGTTGGTATGCCATTTGCAGGTGCTGATGTTGGTGGGTTTTTCGGAAACCCATCTAGCGAGTTGTTGACACGTTGGTACCAAGCTGGTATTTGGTACCCATTTTTCAGAGCCCATGCACACATTGATTCAAGAAGAAGAGAGCCATGGTTGGCAGGCGAGCCATACACACAGTATATTAGAGATGCAATTAGATTAAGATATGCTTTATTGCCATTGTTCTACACTAGTTTCTATGAAGCTTCAAAGACTGGAACACCAGTTATAAAACCGGTATTTTATGAAAATACACATAATGCAGATAGTTATGCCATTGACGATGAATTCTTTATTGGAAACTCGGGGTTATTAGTAAAGCCAGTAACTGATGAAGGAGCAAAAGAAATTGAATTTTATTTGCCAGATGATAAAGTTTATTATGATTTTACAAACGGGGTTTTACAAGGAGTATACAAGGGTGGGAAAAAACCTGTACAACTTAGTGATATACCGATGCTTTTGAAAGGCGGTTCCATTATTCCCATGAAAACTCGCTACAGAAGATCTTCGAAATTGATGAAATCCGATCCTTACACTTTGGTAATTGCGTTGGATGAAGAAGGGTCTGCTTCTGGTAAACTTTACGTTGATGATGGTGAAACTTTCGCTCAGGGAACAGAAGTTATCTTTACAGTTGACAACAATATCATTAACGCCAAAAAGATTGGACCAACAGCCTCGATTTCATTTGAAAAAATAATCATCGCCTCAAAGGATCAAACAACTACATTGAACAATCCTAAACTAGACATCAACCTGGATTGGAGTCTCCCCTTTAGTTTTGACAGCCACAGAAAAATCGAGCATGACGAACTATAATTGTGTAATTGCTAAATGAAGGGAATCTTGAACCACATAATGACGTAGTCTTGTAGAAACTTTTATAATGTCTGACCAGTCTAGTTTCTGCCCACATGTAGTGCACGTAACAAACTTTGGGACCATACTAGGGCCGTGCTGTCTTGCCATACAACTTAGATGAAAAGCATGGTCCCCACAAATTCCAATTAGTGGATAGTTTCCTTTCGATAGGTAATTCGATAATTCTTGTCGAGATGAAATGTTTGGTGTACTGTCTTGAAAGTAGTCAATGGATACCCTGCATTCCATACACTCCAACTGTTTGCTAAGTAACACATTCTTTGCGTCTTCGATGTCAATTTCTTTTATGGAATCACAGAAATCTTCAAATTTGAATAGCGTGCATGGAACACTACATTCGATCTTGTGTTTATTCTCTATCCACATTCGGTAAACTTCCTCATCAAATATGGCAATTTTCAAAGACATCTTGTCAAAGGATGTTGTCAACAATCGTATATTGGCAAGTTTCAGATGCATGGAAGATTGGCGTGAACTACTAGTGATTCTAGCATCATTGTCTATATGTCTAGTTTGATAAGCATGTTGTAGGGAATGTTCAAACTGCAAAGCTGCTATACGTGATGGGAAGCCATACACTAGAACCACCATGTTCCAGGGCCTAGATCCATCTTTCTTGGTACGGTATGCCCCACCAACTTTCAAATCACCATTATGCTGTCGTAATCTTCGTTTGGGGTCAGGGGTCGATCCAATGTACGTACTGCGGGGTTTCGGAATGGATTTCAATATATAAACTCCATAAAATGATGGTACCAAATGCAATGCTGGTTTTTCGTTTGTTTGCGACATTGTTTCAAGTAAAAATCTTTGACGAGTAGCCCAACTCTTATTTTCTTTTTAGATTGTCTTTTTTTTTTTTGCTTTTCTTTCGTTTCAGATTTTCAACGGAAAGGGCATTTAAGTAAGGGGCACAAAAAAAAGAAAAATTAGACAAACAACCATGTTACATTGCATATAAGTAAATTAGATGTTACAAAACTACACACAAAAGAGGTACGAAATGAATACTGTTTGGTTATAAAGAAAAGTTTTTCCTTATATGCAATTCATTTAGAGGTGGGAAACAATGTACTCATTTGTCGCTAGCATAAGATCAGCGCTTGCTAGAGACATAGACTGGAAACAAGATAAAACAAAACCAAAGAAGTATTCAAGGCAGAAACAAGAAATGAAACTGTAACTCATCTATTAAAGCCAATGCAGAGTAGTTTAATCGTAACATCTCCCACAAAAAAGGGGAATTTTCATTCCTTGATATCCGTCTAATTCTCTCTCTTAATAATTGTTTTATAACATAGTAGTGTATATGTTACAAAAAAAAAAGTAGGTTTGGTTTGATGCTTCATGGCTTTTACCATCTTCTTGGTGTGTATCGGTTGCGTGTAGAAAATATAAATGTGGTTTATTTTTCCTCTGTTTGTCTTTTTCCCCTGCTAAAACTAAGGAAAAATAAAAATAAAAGTAAATATTGGAGCATTATCCTATAAATCTGTTCAAGGACAACACTCAATCCATTATTTACCCCCTTGCGTATTCTTGTTCATGTATAATAAATGTCTTCATTACAACAACCCATACCCCCAAACTCAACACTTGCGACAACGGCGAGCTCCAACCAAAGTGGCTCTAATGATTTTGTCAAGAAATTGTTTCTAATGCTACAAGAAGATAGCTATAAAGAAGTTGTACGATGGACTGCCAAAGGTGATAGTTTTGTGGTGATTAACACCAACGAGTTTACCAAAGATATACTACCAAAACATTTCAAGCACTCAAACTTTGCCAGTTTTGTACGTCAGTTGAACAAGTATGATTTCCATAAAGTAAAGATCTCAAACGAAGCAAAGGCTAGCTACCCGTATGGAGAAGATGCTTGGGAGTTCAAACACCCTGAATTTAGGATAAACGACGCCGAGGCATTGGAAAATATTAAAAGGAAAGGACCAACAGCGAAAAAGTCTGCTTCAAATGTTACAATCAAGACAGAAGCAAACAATAATGGAACACAGCCTACGTGCAATCACAATTACTCCCAGCTTGTTTCCGCTACAAATCATTTAAAGGAGCAAGTTGAAAGTCTAAAGAAAGATAAACATAGTTTGTATCAAGAGATCAGTGTGTTGGAAAGAAAATACAAGACGGTGGTTGAAAATATTGTTGCAATAAATACATTCAACGAAAGGTATTACCGTTCAATGAACGTATTGATAAATTCTATAGTGCAAAATGGAATGAAGTTGCCTCCATTGGATTTCCCGCCTCCAGTGCAACTAGGTCCTGATTCTGGGATAGGTAGTAATTTAGGTCCAATATCATCAGATACAGCATTACCTAGCATATCTCATCATCTTCTGTCACCTTTGCCACATCATCAACAATTATTGAATCGAACCATACGTCCAATATCGAGTCCTATTGACGGAATACCTTTGGTCAAGCTTCAACAACAGTCACTTGGACAGAATCTTCAGGCACCGATTGGAACACCATCAGCAGTCCCTTTCTCTGAAGAAGCATCTTCAAGTATTCAAGCCGCAACCCCAGCACCATTGGCGCAACCAGTTGCTCAACCGATCAACCAGCCGCCGCCACCACCACCACCACCACCAGCAACACAGCAGCAACCACTACCACCACCGCCGCCACCAGCAACAGCTACATCCCAAATTCCTAGTGCACCTCCACCTCCGACACAACAACAAGTGGGGACAAGTTCTTCGAGTGTTCCTACGATATCACCGAAATCTCAAGGGATCGTTGTTAGCAATTCTGCATCACCTACCACATCAGCTCAGATCAGTACAACAAGTGTACCCAATCCAAAGTTTCATGTTTTACTAGTGGAAGATGATAATGTTTGTATTCAATTGTGTCGCAAATTCCTTGTAAAGTATGGATGTCTGGTTACTGTTGTGACCGATGGTTTGAACGCTATATCGACAGTTGAGCACACGAAATATGATTTGGTTTTAATGGATATTGTTATGCCAAACCTAGACGGGGCAACGGCCACAAGTGTGATTCGTTCTTTCGATACAAAAACCCCAATCATTGCCATGACAGGAAACATTGAGGATAACGATTTGGTGACATATTTGCAGAATGGTATGTCAGATATTTTGGCCAAGCCATTTACAAAAGATGATTTATATGCAATATTGTCGAAGCATTTATTAGATCCTAAAGAAAATAAGCAAGAGAATGAACCTACGGTAAAGAAACAGAAATTGAGTTAAGAAATATAATGGTATGCTAAATCGGTAAAGGAAGTACCCCATGCGTCATTTTTATTGGTGTGTAGATATCGAGAAATCTGTACTTTATCAAAGTATACTGAATCAATGTCATAGATTATCACCGGTTCTTTAAATCTCTTTCGAGAAACTCGTGTAAATCCGTCATCTACTTTGTTTTCCCCTAGAAGATGCACAATTATAGAAAGGGTGGGGTAGTTGTCTGCAAGTTTTTTTTTGGTCAATCTGTCAGTATGAGCTATCACATCGTTGGCAAGAAAATATTTTGGTTGGTTGGTATTTAGCACTTCCTCCGTAAGTTCCAAGGATGCATGGGGGAGAAAATATAAGGTTTTAGAGCTATCGCTGGTGAATTCTTTCTCGATTGTAAAGTCTTTGAGTATCTCATTATCTTTTTCGTTAAAAATTGGATCATATAAGGAAACCTTGGCATCAAATAATTGCTGCAACTCAATTAATAAAGCTAATTGAAACCTTGCGTTTTTGCTTTCAGAAGGTGAACCCAAAGCCAAGCACCTGATAGTTGATATTTCTATGTTTTCCAAGGATAAGCTTATATCTTGAAATAGTTTGGAAGTTCTAATAATTTGTCCATAATCCATAGTTGTTAATAAACTTTAAAAAAAAAAAGAGGGTTTTGTAAAATTATATTATGTATAACTATTATTGGAGGAGTTAGATTTCATCAGTTTGTCTCATTTTTTTGGTGCTCCTCGTCCCACAAATTAGAGATGAGAAAAAAAAAATTTCTTCACCATTTAAACTCTTCATATTCTTTTTGTAGTCGATTTTCTCTCTCAATCCCACAGTGTCCACGTTGTCTTCCCTAAACATGCGTAAATGCAAAATTTTTGTTGGTTCATCCCATCCCGAGTTGGGTCAATTGGTCTGTGATAGATTGGGTGTTGAACCGGCTCCATGTACTTTAAAGAAATTTTCCAATGGTGAAACATCAGTTCAAATTGGGGTTTCCGTTAGAGATGAAGATGTCTATATTATCCAAAGTGGATCACCACACATTAATGACCATATAATGGAGCTCTTGATTTTGATTTCTGCATGTCGTGGTGGGTCAGCCAACAAGATCACTGCTGTGATCCCACAATTCCCTTATTCGAAGCAATCAAAAATGAAAAAACATAGAGGGGCCATTACCGCCAGAATGTTGGCCAATTTATTGGTGATGGCTGGTGCTGACCATGTGGTATCAATGGATTTACATGCATCGCAAATGCAAGGGTTTTTCAGCAAGCCCGTGGACAATTTATTTGGTGCTCCTACTTTAGCACGTTGGATCCGTCATCATATCCCAGATTGGGAAAATGCTGTTGTTGTTTCCAAAAACCCAGGTGGTACAAAACGTGTTACTGCATTAGCAGATTCATTAAAGATTAATTTCGCCATGATTCATACCGACAGAAGAAGAACTCAAGATGAATATGCCAAGAAGAAAGAGTTGAAACAGGCACAAATAATTGAAGAAGGTGAAGACAATATCGTTTCTGAATTGCAAACTGCAAGAGTCGTGCAAGGTCATGTTGTTGATGATGATTATCAAGCAAATGGTACTTCTGAACATCTAGCCAAAGAGGGTATTTTAGACAGTGACGTTTTGGGAGGTACTTACGATGCCACTGGTTCTGATGACGAAGATGAGACTACCACTTCAAGCGAAGAGAAATTGATCACTTTGGTTGGTGATGTTAAAGATAAAGTTGCCATTATATTAGATGATATGATAGATAAACCAAACTCGTTCATTGCTGCTGCAGAGCATTTAAGATTGAATTGTGGTGCCAAAGCTGTTTATGTTGTTGGTACACATGGTGTTTTCAACGATAAATGCTTGAAGGACTTGACTGATTCGAAATGTATTGATAAAATCGTTGTCACCAACACCTATCCAATTTCAAAAGAGCAAATTGAAAAACACAAAGATAAATTGGTCGTTATAGATGTGTCTCCAATCTTTGCAGAATGTATCAGAAGAGATCATTTTGGTGAAAGTATTCTGGTTCTTTTCGATAGTTTGTCCAGTATTGAATAAGAGAAGAGTGTTTTTGTATTAAGTATGTTGTGAGTAAAGAGAAGCTTAAAAAATTGTTTGTAAATGTATGAAATGTTATTTATTATGAATTATCGTACTCTGCCAAAGGTTCTGTGTTTTGTACAAGCCGAAGTAACAAGAACGACCCTCCGGATATTAGAGTAAACCTCTCGTGAGTGACTTTCCCAAGGAACCGTCGGATATAGCGCGTGGTTCTACTGCCAAATTCCCGGAACATGTGCTAAACGGAAAAGCCAGTAAACTAACAAACTACTACACTTTCATTAACCTCAGTACACTCTAAAGCCAAAACCAACTCTATTGATGTGTAGTGTCAAAAGCTATTTCTTGTTATTTCTCAACATTATTCATATTTGGCTTATTTTACACGACTATTTATATAGATATATCTATTGAAGATTATTTTTATACAGCTCTATATATGTTTATTCTCTATCAAAACTCTTTAAAATTCAAATATAGAAATCTTTTATATTCAATTCTCCATACCATCTAGTTTGTACCAAGAATAGACCAGCTGTTACAAACTAAATACCTTATAAGATTTTACTAGTGTTTCTTATCGTCTGTGAAAGAGCTAACGAAACATCATCCTGTTAGCAAACTAAGTTCGTGCAAGGTTGATCAAAAAAGGAGAAATTGCTTTTAAATCTATGAATGTGGATCTTTCTGCAAGTATTGCGTGTGCTGCACAAACTTTTTATATCCGAAAATTTTTGGCCGGGAACGAAACGGCAAGAAAAAACAGAAACAATACCACCAGCACAGACAAAAAGATTATAAGCTTTGTGTAATAAGGTTATGTCATCGGGTATTACAGATTGCAGGGCCATCTTGTCTTCATCAGTTATAGCATTTCAATAAAAATAAGCCACATATGTGTACAGCGCTGAGTCTACTCAACATGTGTAAATAGAATAAGTCAATTGACACAGTCTTTTGAGATCTGTTATTCTGGCCTATAGCGTTTTAGGAAATTGCGGTATTTTCTTGTCTGTTTTTCTTTTATCTATTTTCGCGCGACTTGGGGTGGTTTGTGTGACTTTTTTAGCAAATTAATTTTGTCGGTCTTCGCAGTAGAAATAAAAAATTCAAAAAAAAACAAATTGACTTTTTTTTTTTACTTTCTTTCTTTTCTATCAACAATACTAATCACAAGCCAACCATGAAATTCACTACTGTTGCCACTGTTTTTGCTATTTCCTCATTAGCTGCCGCTAAAGGTGGTGAAAAAGATCACGGTAAAGCTTCTACTGTCACCAAATATGTCACTGAAACTACCCACAGATACGGTCGTTTTGACAAAACCAGTAGATCTCAAAAGCCAAAGGAAACTGGTACTCACAGATACGGTAAATTCAACAAGACTCCACGTCCAGTTACCACAACTGTCTTGGTCAAAGAAAGCGACCTTCCAAAGAAAAGAGATGCTGTTGTTGCTAGAGATTCTAAAAACGCTTCTTCCAACTCTACCACCTCTAGTGGTAACAATGGTGTCGCCACTGGTGTCAGCTTGGGTCTTGCTGGTGTCTTAGCTGTTGGCGCTGCCTTGGTCATCTAAGTATAGAGAATAGAGGATACCCCAAAACGTTCCTTTTTTTTTATTATTATAATATTTTGCTTTCTGTACGTTAATCCGTAGGTATTCGGTTTATCTTTTAAAGAGCTGAATATAGTTGTCGTTTTTTTTAATTTATATAATTTTTTATAATAAAATATCCATTAATTTTATATTGACTCTACAGTTCTATGGCTTTCCAGCAGGTAAAGCTAATACTTTGTCAACTTGTTTTGGAAATTCTCTAACAATGATTTCACATTTTACTTGTTTGCACAAATCCTGTTTGTTGTAGTAAGGAACTTTTTGTAATAAATCCAACCCACTTGATCTTTCCAATGCTTCAATTGGTACTTGAAAAGAAGTCAATGGGGTACTATTATCTATAACATCGTTTGGTAAAACAAACGCAGCACAACTAATTTTTTCAGAACCTTGGGTTTCACCAACCACCAATTTAAAGAAATGAGTTGGCACAGCGATATTTGGAGGAGAGCCAATCACTTCGTAGGTCACTCTATACTTTCCGTCGGCACCTAATTTTGGCAAATACAAAGGTCCAGTCATAACTCTAACGTCATCGTACTGGTTGGTTAATCTTCTCACAAAGTCCTCAAAATGACTCCAATAATCACGATTGAATCCATCGCCTACTTGTGGGCACATGTTAGTCAAATAGAAGGTTTCGTCCATGGCCAATTGGTTAAACTTGGCATCAGCAGCAGGAGCCTGGTGTCCACGATCAAATCCACTACGGAAATAATCACGCAAACGGTTTCTGAATTTCAAAGGGATCGCTTCATCTTCTTTAAAGACTGATCTTTTTCTATCACCATTCAGTTCTGCCTTGGCTAATGAGGCTTTGGTTATATGTTCAATGACCCAATAAGGGTTTCTTGTAGATCTATCATAGCAACTAACAAACTCAGTTCTATTAGCCAAATCATGGATGGGACCAGGAAACCCAAACTTGAAAAATCCTTGTGGGTTGATTGCAGATGGATCAAATACCCCGCCTGACGGATTAGTGATTGGAGCAGGCAAATTAGGAGACTGAACCGGGGTGGTTGGTGTGGATGATTTGCCCCAGAAATACAAGGCCGTACCTCCAATAGTGCCCAAACTAAGGGTGTTAACAAGTAGTTTCGACATTTATTAAATGTTAATATGGTTACTGAAAAATTTTCGGTTAAAAAAAAAAACAAGTATAAACAGAAGAAAAAGAACCAATCGTAATAAAAATTAGGATGCAAAAAAATAGAACTCTGGGAGACTCAAAGATTTTATATAAACTTGGCCACATCAGAAACTGGGTTTCTATATTAGAGGCATATCTCTATATACTGTCAATGTATGGCCACGTTGTATAGTTTGTTAACCAGTTTAAGTTTATTCCATGGTAACCCCTAAAAGACAGACATAGCCAAGTAGTCAGTTACAGAGAAATTAACATAAGTGGGAGCTACCTAGATTACTCCAATTATATATTCACATCAAGCAGGTCATGACTATACAAGTTGTAGGGTACCTACGATGATTAGTTTGACAGTGCATCACAACTAAGATGAGCTTAAATATGGGAGAAAAAAGAAATCTACATTTTTTTTTTTTCATCACATCAGGTTTATACCAACTACCAAGAATGCCTAGCAAGCAATTACGAGATCCAAAATATAGACCGACAGAAGTGATCAAACAATGTCAAGAAAAAGGCCGACCAGCATATATTGCAGGACCTATGGTTCGTTACTCAAAGCTTCCATTTCGTGAGTTGTGTCGCTTTTATGATGTGGACATTGTATATACACCAATGATTTTGGCACGAGAATTTGTTCGTAACGAGGTTGCAAGGTCCACTGATTTTACAACAAATGATTCAGACAAATGTGTGATTGTACAGGTGGGGGTAAATAATGTTGACGATTTCATGAAGTTTATTGAAATGATCCATCCTTTTGTTGATGGTATAGGTATCAACTGTGGATGCCCCATCAAGGAACAAGTCAGAGAAGGCATTGGTGCAGCTCTCATGTCAGACCCCGACCTAGTTGCTGAGCTAATCAAAACTGCCAAAGACAAGTATGGAGACTCGATATGTATTGATACGAAAATTAGAATTCACAGAGATATAAACCAAACGATAGACTTTGTCAATAAGGTGGTGGAAGCGGGCACAGACACGTTAACGGTTCACGGGAGAACGAAAAACACGAGATCAAGTGTACCCGTAAACTTGGATGCCATTAAAATAATTAGAGAAAATGTAACGACTATACCGGTTATTGCCAATGGGGACTGCTTCACTTTGACAGATTTCCAAAAAATTGTCGACTACACAGGTGTAGACGGTGTTATGTCTGCGCGAGGGGTGTTGGCTAATCCTGCTCTATTTACTGGTTTGGATAAAACCCCCTGGAGTGCTGTTGAGATGTTTTTGCATTTGGTGACAGCATATGGTTTGCCGTACAAACTTGCACAATACCATTTAGCCAAATTAATGGAAGACGTTATACCGAGAAAATATGTGAAAGCAATAAATGAGAAAAAGAATATGGTCGACATAATAGATTACTTGGATGAACATTTTGATCTAAAACGAAAAGGCGATAAAGGCTTTGCAACCAGAATAGAACCGCCTTGGAAAATCGAGTTAAAAGTATAAGTACTTTTGTTTTTAATTTCTATAACTAATTTAATGCATTTCTATATTTGCTAGTGAAACACTACTAGTCTTGTTGTTAACCTTGTAAATACCAACTAACTGCTGTGCAAGTTCAAACATGTTATTTCTTAAAGATATCACAATAAACTGGGCATTTTTAGTTCTTTCCTTGATGTAATTGGCCACAATGGAAACATTTCGGAAATCCAACGCAGCATCAATTTCATCCATCACATAAAGCGGTGTAGGCTTGTACTTGTGCAATGCAAATACCAATGCCAATGAACTTAAAGTCTTTTCACCACCTGACAAATTGGAAATATTCTTCCAAGATTTTTTAGGAGGCATAACACTAAATAATATACCTTCTGAAAATGGATCTAAACTATCCACCAATTCCAATTCAGCATTCCCACCCATGGTTATCATACGGTACATATCCTTTAATGTCATGGAGATTGTATTGAACCCAACCATAAACTCATCAAGTCTCTTGCGTTTCAAGTCGTCACAGTAGTTTTTCTTGCTGTCACGTTCTGCAACTGCCTGGTTCAAATCACTTTTCTTGTCATTGTATTCAACAATCTTGGCACCGTACTCTTTTAGTATCTCAATATCAACTTTAACATTTGCCATATAATTCTCCAATTCTTCAATCTCACTTGTTACAGCCTCTAAATCAACATCTGCTATATCCTCTTCGGATAATGTGTCAATCAAAGCACCATTATATTTCTTTTGTTCGGTTTCATCGAGCCAGTTTATATATGGTTCGACATCCCTTATGACCAAAGCATCTAATTCCTCTTTATTCTGTTCGATGGCTTGATTCAAACCCTTGAGGGTTCCCTTGCATTTTTCTAATTTGTTTAAAAGTTCAATCTCCACCAGTTTGAACTTATTGATTTGGTCCTGTTTTTCTTCAAGGTCGTGTTTCATTTTTTCCAAGTTATCTTCTTTGTCGTTTCGTTCATCTTCGAGTTCTTTGAGTTTTGAATTCACTTCTTCTAATTTTGATAAAAGAGAGCGCTGCTGTTCATTTATTTTCTCCAATTCAGCCTCAGCTTCTTCTTGTTCAGTAGTTAAAGACTCAATTAATTTGGTGTGTCTGTTAATTTCATTTTCTAATTTTTTCACAGTCATACGATCGCCAGATGTTTTCTCGTGGATAATTGATATTTGTTGTTTGATAGAATCAACTTTCGAGCTTTGAACTTTTAGCTCCACACCACCTACATCCATAATCTTTTGTTCCAAAACAGAAATCTTTTGTTCAAACCCACTCATTTGCTCTTTGATTTGTGTTTTTGCATTTACTAATTCTTCCAACTCTTTTTCCTTTGAAAGTAACTGTTGTTCAAAAGGGTTGTTCTCTTCCAATTTTTGCTGTTCGGCTATCAAGTTTTTACAAATCTGGGTAACCTCTTTCTTTTCTGACACTAATGACTGTATGTCCAACTTTAACCTTGATATCGCAAATTCTGTTTCTGGTTTAAGAACTTGTAATTTGTTCAACATGGCAATTTTCTCATTATAGTCTGAATTCATTTGCTCAAACTCATTTTCCATTTCTTGTAGCTTTGTGTTCATTTTTTCTAACTCATCAGCAGTAATGGCTTGATCATTGGAGTTGGAAGAATTACTTAATCTCATAGCTCCTCGAGATACATAGTTACCACCTCCTGACATTGTACCTGATGTGTCAACAACTTTACCATCTAGAGTTACAACCTTCCATCTCTTGGCCCCATACGCAACTTTTTTGGCCTCGTTCAAGTTAGGTGCCACTAATGTATTGAAAACTTTACTGTAAAATGCCGGGGCAAACTTGGAGCTAGATGGCTGTATCAAATCAAACAATCTTTTGATACTACTTGGATCACCTGGAGTTTGGATAGGCGCCAAGTTGAACTTTCTCAATTTATTCAAACAAATAAAGTTTGCATACCCCAATTTGTTTTTCCGTAGATATTCGATACACGCCTGTGCTGTCTCGACAGTCTCCACGACCATCGAGTCTAACCCTGGTGCTGCCGTAGAGATCGCCACATCGTACTTTTGATCAATAGTCCCAAGATCCCCTAATCTACCGTAAAATCCTTGGATTCTACCAGAATTTGCCAATCTGAGTAATGCAGTTAACACTTTGTTCTTGTTTTGGGTATTGTGGACAATTGCTGCCGAATCCTGTGTCTTTTGTCGGAAGCTCATAAGCTGTGATTTGAAATTGTCCAAGGCATTTTTAGCTGTTTGGCATTGCTCTTCGCCTAACGCAATCTGTTCCTCTATCTTGCCGAGCTTGGACTCGTTTTCTCTGTATTCAACCTCTTTGTCTTTCCCCAACTTTTTTATCTGAATCAAACGTTCCTTGTGTTCTTCCAATTGGTTTGTAGTGCTATTCAATTGACTACGCAAGATCTCTATCGCGGATTCAGCTAACTTTATTTCATTTTCCTTTTCTTTCAATTTAGAATCCCATGGATCCAAACTTTTCTGTAGCAGTTGTATTTCTTTTGTAAACTCAGAAGTCTTTTCAGTCAAGCTCGACCTTATATCATTTAATCTAGCTTCTTCAGTTTCTAACTCCTTATTTAAACGATCGATATCAGACTTGAATTTCTCGGTAGTAACAGCATAATTAGAAAGTTTTTGATTAGAGCTGCTCACGGTATGTTTCAGGTTCTCTAAACTCTTTTGGATTTTCTTCAACTTGTTGGCGTTGTTCTTAGACTTTTCTTCCAAAGAAACATTTTTCTTACTAATATCTTTCCTATTCTTCCCTAAACTGTCAATCTCCGCTGACAAAACTTTGATATCGCGTTCAATTTCCTTTTGGGTGCTAAGTTCACTTTCAATTCCTTCAAGAATTTCTTTGTTGGACTCCTTATTTTCCTCTAATTCTTTTTCGATTGCATCTGCTTCTGCTTGTTTGGCTGCTATTCTCTTTTGGTGCGCCAGAATCTCAATTTGAAACTGAACACTTTTGCAATTTATTAATTTCTTTTCTAGTTCCAAAAATCGAAGTGCTTCAACTTTCTTTTCTTCTAATAAATCTTTGTCTTTCTCAACCAAGTCAAATCTGTTAGCCTTTTCCAAACATATGTCATTCAACTCATCTATACGGACAATACTGTCTTCAATCAACTTTTTGTATTTTGAGGTTCCAACAATGTCTTCGAGGTACTCCAACAATCCATCATCATTCTCTTTTTCCGCTTTGGGTTTCATTTGAGCAATAGATTCTACTTCACCTTGTAAAATAAGAAACCTCTTGTGATCTAAATCGATACCCTTATTTTTAAGTAATGTTGTGACTTCGGAATAACTGCTTGTCTTTCCATTAATATAATACAGTGATTGGTTGTTTCTAAAAGCTTTCCTCGATATAATCAACTCCGAGTCAGGTACCACATCTGCCTTTTGAGGCACTACCAAATCATCCACTACCATCTGAAAATGAATGTCAACTTGACAATAGTCAGGTCTTTGATCCCCTGAATTGTGAATTAATTCGGATAGTTTACCTTGTCTCATTTTAGATGCCCTAAACCCAAAAACAAACAACATAGAATCAATCACATTCGATTTCCCACTTCCATTAGGACCTACGACAGCAGAAAAAGATGAATGGAACGGGCCAATAACTTTTTTGCCGGCATAGGATTTGAAATCAGTAAGCACTAATCGATTTATGACTAATCTTGGCTCATTTCTTTTCTCCTGTGTAATTTTAGTGTCTTGCGCTATCGAGTCATGGGTATTGAGGGATAAAGGCGAACTATACATTTTGGCTTCTGATGTAGGCGCATCTAATATTTTGGAGGGAACGGGATCACTTCCATCAACGACAGGTCGGTCAGTTTCATTTTCAATATTTAAATCAGTTTGCAGTTTCAAGTCATTCGTGTCTTTTGGGGATACTAGCTGAGTATTAGTGGATGTTTCAAGAGTATTGTGGGAAATCATTTTTGATTCATTTGTTTCTCCAATACTATGTTCCGACTCTGATTTGTGCACATCAAAGGGGCCATCGAGGGTCTGTTGGGTATGGGACTTATCTAACACAGAGTAATCGCTGTTATTGACAAAACTGGCATCATCGTCACTTTCGGGAATCGTGTTTCTCTTTCTTTTCATGACGATTTGATCTTGTTGCTGTGAAAATGTTGATGATCTAGAAAGTATAAACAATAAAGAAATGCGGACATGTTTGAAAGAATCTTTAAAAACAATCTTTCTACAACAAGAGAAAAGAAAAAAAAACAAAGGAAATGCGTGTTTGAGGCGTTTTGCACGACCTCAAGATTATTACTCGAATGCTCTCTATAATAATACTATACATCATCTACACATCTTTTTGGTTTTCAACTACCTACTCTTCCTTGTGTTTGTGCTTTTTCTTATGTTTCTTTTCGTCTTTTTCCTTAGAAGATTTATCCTTTTTACTTTTCTTTTCCTTTTTGTGTTTTGCCTTTTCGTCTTCAGACACCACTTCTTCTATGTTTTCATTCAACTTATCTTCCTCGTCTTCTGTTACTTTCTCAGTGGATAAATTCTCATCAGATTCATCAAACTTGATCTTTTTGTTGGGACGTTCAGAATCTTCTAAAGACGCATTCGACTTGGTAAACTGTTCTTCACTCATAAGTGGAGGCAATCCTCTCAAGCTTCTTTGAATTCTTTTCAATTGTGACACAATAGCCGGACTTTCGTTTCCTCCAGAAATACCTGTGGTATTAGTTTCTGCGGTACCTTTTCCTGAAATGTTTATCTCACTGGCATCAATGAAGCTTGTTAAAATTCTTTCTGCCTCTGAACTTGTTGTGTCATTTACCCTGTGTACTCTTACTGTTGTTGGAGTATTTATAGCCGATGGAATAGCTCTTTTTGATCTGTAGGTCGACATGTTCTGTACCTGTGTCAGTGTTCTGTTTATTTGTCAATTGTCGATTTTGTTATCCCACACTGCAAGAGAAGAAGGAAAAAAAAAAATAATATCAGAAAGAGATGAGTAGAATTCAATCCATGATAATTGCATTAATACACGACTCACACTCGAGTGCATTTTTTTTTTCCCTTCAACAATTTCAATACAATTGTTTCCTGTATTTTCATTCTTTCTGTGGGAATCGAATCACAATTCAACCTGGTCATGTTTTCAAATATATTAAGACAAAGCAGTAGGGGACTTATAAATTTCACTAGTGTTTCATCTAGACCGTTAGGTGTTCCTGCTTTTGGAATGAACCCTTTAATAACAAGCTCACCATTGCAGTCGGTTGTTGGATTGATGCAACAAAGATTTAAATCAAGAGGAAATACCTATCAACCTTCAACTAGAAAAAGAAAGAGAAAATTGGGGTTCTTGGCTAGACTCAGGTCCATTGGTGGTAGAAAAATACTTGAAAGAAGAAGAGCAAAGGGTAGATGGTTCTTAAGTCATTAGATGTGTACATTAAAAGGTACCTTGTAAATAGATTTGAAAAAAAAAAAACAAGTAAAGGTAAATATAAGTGCTAATAAACGATGTGTGATATTTATGCTTTGCCTAACATTTTGGAGTACTCCAGCTCAATCTCATGTATTAGCTTTTGTAAACTAACAATAGCCAACTGGTGTGTTACGTGTGGTAGCTTTTCTCTGTGCAATCCAAACCATTCCAATGGTGGAGTGGCATTTCCAAGCTCTTTCAACCGAGGTTCTTCGATTATCGGTGGTGCCAATGCAGAATACTTGAATCTTGAGGACCTTTCAACCTTTTCGATTGTTTCCTTTATTGCGTCATCAATTTTTTGAGTGGTATCTTCTTCTTTTACTTGGTGTTCCAATATTGCTTTAGAAATTGCACCAGCACCTTCATCAAATGGTTGCATTTTCCTTCTATACTCCATTCTTGACTCTAACGATTTGGAATGTATAGAGTACATTTCTCTAATAAAGTTAATTGATCCTAAATTCCATCTTATATCAACAGTTCCATTAAAAGTTGATTGAAACATATACTCAATTAAATTAGAATTGTATTTTTGAAATGTACGCATTGAAATTCTGAAGGAAGGGAAAACAAATATTGTACCTCCACTAGCCTTGTGGGCGTTTTGAGTGAGCTCTGAAACCGAAGCCTCATTAACAAATTCTTCCAGCACTGGAGAAACTGACGATAGTGAAACTTTCAAATCGTTGAACTTTAAATCCAACTCGTTGGAAATACCACTGGAATACTCATTTTGTTGGAATTTAGCTCGAGACTCATCAAGTTTTATCACCAACACTTTGCTATTATCCATCGACGATGGGTAGATATGGATCAATACTTTCCCTGCCGAGACGTGGATTCTCGTCTCTAGTTTTTTCACTGTCTCTAAAATAGCATTTTCCGAATACCTTCTTCTTTTCTTCTCTTCAAGTGATTTCCCCTTTGATGAGTCCCTAAGGGTCTCCTTATATGATCGTTGGTTTTCCTGTACCATTCTTGATATAGTGTTCTGGATATCCATAAAGTTTGAAGCAGTCAAAGAAGTCACATATATCTCTGCTGTTTTGAACGTGGTTGTCATAAACAAATGATCTTTTGCAATCGATATTTCACTCTTTTTATTATATATATCCATGGAAAATTGTTCAAAATTGGCAATTGCAATTACATGATGATCAAATGACATTTTCAAATGTAGTTCCTCAACACCACCAGATACTAAAATTAAAGGTACATCCAACGTAATTCCCAGATCAAGTTTCCAACTAATACCAGTGTGTAAATTAATATTTCTGATAAAAAGACTCCCTCCTAATCTACCAACTGAGGTCAACGATACCTCGTTGACGCCTGTCTTTAAATCCTGTGACCAATCAACCGACTTTTTGGAAACTGCCCAAAAGTTCTCAATGTGTAAATTAAAATTCCCAAGTGATTGTCCAAAATCTACCCTGGCGTTAACATTTGAAATAACAAATGCCACAATCCAAGGAAAAGCATATGTTGTCGAAACTTCTTTAAATCTTGAAGAAAGATTCCTATTTTGGGCCAAAGCCAATCCCTCAAATGTATCATCAACAGGTGACTCCTCTTGCTCCTCCTCTGGATAAGGGTGAGTATAATAGTTTTCAAAGTATTCCTTGGGAAACCAAATATCTTTGAACAATTCGACATCTTGGTATTGCTTCACATTGATATAAGCATCGGCATCACTAATGGATCCAGATGAAAACAACCTTGTCACTTCACTGAATTCAAATGTATTCGTTAACAAAATATTCTTTATACCGGCAGATGCACTAATATCTCTAGAGTATATGTGCTGTAGCGAAACGGAAACAGAATCCACCATCACAGAAACGTTGAACCCGGGAGTTCGGGAATCACTAGTATTCAACTGCATAAAAATTCCTTCAAGACCAACTATAGCGGCTACCTTTGCTGTTGGTTCACAACTAAGCGATAATGATTGGTTTTCAATTCTCACACCAAAATGTATATCAGTTTCATCTAAAATTGTTCTAATAAAATCAGAGCTTTGGGGTTGCTCTTCGACAAGTAAGTCGTTGCTATTAACCTTCTTGGATTTTCCTAATAACCCCTTTGTGCCATTTATTATATCCATCACTACCGGCATACATTTCGAATATAATGTGTTATCCGATGAAGTAGTCAAAATTTCACCCATCAATTTACTTTTCCCTTGATTTTTTTTATTCAAATACTTTATAGCAGTTTTGATAGCTGGCGCATGCAAGTAGAGTGATGCTGGAGATTCGGAATCATCGTTGTCTAATCGATGGATTAACACATTTGAACCTGCAAAAGTCGTTATGAATTCTATTGAATCAAAAGTATTAGCAAATAATGACTCTTTATGCGGAGTTGCAACATCTTTTTCAATATCTTGATAAAATGGTTTCAATCTTTTGTCCAAATATGATTGCACATTTGAGGCCAGATTGACCGCCTTTTCAATAATTGCAACTGATGTGGAAAGAAACTTAACATCAAGTTCATCACCGTGCATTGATAAGCTCAAGTTCTTTCCCTGGCGGTTATTGTCAATAAAGTAACTAAGTTGCAAATTGGGCAAAAACGCTCTATTCAAGTTCGATTTCTGCGACAGGGTACTGTAAAAGTTTGAAGAACGATTACCATTGGCAACAGAAAAATATGCTTCCATTAATGTGAATTTCCCTAGTTTAAATTCAGTTGCGGCAAAAAATCTTTCTGCTCCCATTATTATTCCCGGATAGTCTTTCGAAGAATCATTGAATAGCCACCCAACACAGAAGTTGTACGAAAGAAACTGAACTGTTGAGATTCTCGAAAAAATAAGCTTTTCTAGATCGCTACTTCCTATTTCTGTGATAGGGTCTTTTGGTTCTTCTTGTACTTTTTCTGCTTTTTGTTTTGGCAAAACTTTCAAAATTTCATCGCTAATTTTTATCAATTTGAAAATGATCGGCTCTGATAAACATATTCTGCAGTACTGTGATTCAAATTGTAAGGTTTGAAGGTCTCCGGCACTATCAACACCTAAAAGTCTTATACCAAAATTGACGTCAAACAAATTGGACAATCCAATAGGTATACTTCTCTCAAGAATTGAAATACGAATCGCAGGAACAGATATGACACCGTAAATTGGAACTAGCTGTTGCAAATGCGGGGAATTTTCATTTTCAACTTGGTCAACGTTATAAGCACCTAGTGTAAAGGATTCAACTTCAAATAAAAGTTTTGTCTTGTTAACAAAAGTCGATACACCCATATAATCATTTGAAAACTGTACTTTAAAAGCAAATTCCTTCTCTTGCACAGTGGTTTCACTGTGTTTCGTCAGTTCACGACTAACCAAAAGATCCCTGAAGCTATCAATCTTCTTTTCCAATTTAGGTAAATTAGTGTCCAATAGTACAATTGTAGAAATTAAATTTGGTGACAATAATTTCACGTATCCCATAGAGGACTGTACAGAAAACAACATCAAATTCTCCCAAATGCCAATCTCTATCACATTTACAAACTTTGAACTCTCTATTTCTATGATATTTTGTTCGTCAATGTTTATGCTAAACTTTCCTTTTAAAAAATCTGCGTCAAAAACAAAATCATCACCAATGGTGGAAGCGCCTATAGTACAACCAATAGAATTTCCTTCCAATACAAGGGGACTCAAAATCTCGATTCTCCAATTAAACTCCTGAATATTCAATTTCAAGGAGATGCATCCCAATAATTCCACTATATTCAAACTTGATGACGACTTCGATTCAGATTCCGATAACAATTCTTTCACATATGGAATGTCTGAGGCCAATATTGATTGCAAAATTGTAAGAATCTTATCGTTTTTGTTTGCCATGTGTATATCTACTTTGTCTAGTTCAAAATCAACCTTGTACAATTCTTTACCAAGAGTATTGGTTCTGGCAATAACCCAACTTATGTTCTCCATCGCTTGTGAATAAACAGGATTGGATGAGCCCCATAAATTACATACTGCATTTTTCAAAGTAAAAGAATTCGAAATGTGTTTCATTTCTTCCTTTATGGTAGCTATCGATGCTAAGTTATTACCTTGTAGCTCTAAAACTAAAGTTGAAAGCAGGACTCGTTGGCTAAATGCTTCAATATAAATAGAAATACTCAAGTCAATATGTTGCCAAAAATTCTTTGACTCGCCCTCTTCTACCACAATATTGCTCTTTTCATTCTCTTTAATCAGTTGTAATAACTTGAGTTTATCAAATGTTAACACGGTAATATTGCTTTGATAGGCATCAAGACCAACTACAACATCAACAGGTTTCCTTTCATTCTCAGTGTTTAAATCGACTGTTGTAGATAATTGCTGCAAAACAATATAATCGGTTTGTGTTGATGATACCAATTTTAATGATATATTTCCAAAAATGAATTGCAAATGCATTTGCCTTTTATCCATATTTGCGGTACCCCCTGAAAAAATACGATTAAGCAATTTCCGTCGTTCCTCCTGGTTTGCCTCCCAGGCTCTCCATTTTGAAAAAATTTCTGTAACTTCTTCCAAAGAATTCTCTGGTAAAATGTAGTTTTTATCTCGCAAAATATTGTTCACTTTGTGGTGCCAGTCAGTAGGAAGACTCTGTAAAATATGTCGAAGACGAGCAATGACTTTCCAACTATCAAAAAATCTAATGTGTTCCTTTTTAGCTCGCAAAATGTATGCGGGTTTTGTCAAAACGTCTGGATCGTAGTCAATATAATACTCAATCGACGCTAATGTTAAAGCGTGTACCAAGCATGCGTTTGCATTTATTTCATGACTGTGCTTTTCAAATGTTGCCTTCAACTCCTCAATGGTCTCAATGGTGTGTGTAATACCATCAGCCAACCAAGTAGTTTGCGTGTCGTCAATGTTGAAACCAATTGCCTCAACATTTCCGGATGCTGTAAAATCATCTTGCGTTAATTCCATCCAATATTCAATTTCTTGTATCGTAAATATCACGGCAGCATTAAAAACAACTGGTTGTGCAACTGATATAAGAATGTCTTTTATATGCAAAGCAAGCGAAAGCTCTTCATTGCTTGTAATATTTCCTTCATCGACTGTTTTACTGGCTTTTTCCGATAACGCCAACGACAAATCAGAAATCTGTAAGTTAATGGTCGAATGTTTTTTGGCTTGTTGTGTGAGCTCTTTAGGGTCAACAAGAAGAAATTCTCCAAGCTTTATTGATATATCGTGATTAACAATTCTGCAATTCTTTACTGTTTCAGTGGAGTGTATGAGACTTCCTAGGAACTTGATTGTGCTCACATTAAGCTGATCCATAATAGTATCCAATGAGTAATCCTCCATTGCTTGTAACGTGCTGATGATAATTTCAATGGATTTAACAGGAGAAACATATGCCTCTACATCCCCCAATTCGACAATGAAGCTGTCATATTCTGTGTCTGGATCTACTTTGTATGATGGTGTAAACTCTTCATCTAGATAATCATTTGTTGGTGGCATTCGATTGCTAAATGCATATTCCGAGTCACTAGATATGCTGCTCGTGTCAATGTCAATGTTTAATTTCTTCGATGTGTTAAAGGTCATTTCTGTCAACGGGATTGAAGCATTTGGTAATGAGAGTGGGGTAAACAAACAACCTTTGGATGTTTCATAGAAATCATCCCTATACTCTTCCAAAAGAATAAATGGTGATCTATGAAATGGAGCATCACTGTTTCTCACGTGAAGTTGCTGAGTGTCTCTATGACCCAACATATCTTTTTTCTGACAAATGTTTGTGAAAATCAATGATGTATTTAAGAAAGCTGCAATCATATCGTTTACAAGTACCTTTAGACTAATTTTAGGTATAGAAACAACAAGTTTACTGGAGTATCTATTGTTGCTCATGTCATTGTACGACAATAAAAAGTCCACTAACTGTATTTCTAAACACGATGACGAATCTGGCCTCAATCGAAATGTAAAATTGGGACACTTGAAAGTGAAGTTGGCTGCATCAAAAGCAGGCGGGAAAGCCACATCCAACGCATTTTCCAGATCCAGGAAGCCAACTCCAAAATTAGAAATGCCGCCAGCAACTCCTCTCATAAACATTGGACTGCTATCAACTAGCCAATCACCAGCACAAAAATCCCATTTACAATAGAAGGTTAGTTCCTCAGGTGGAACCCCAAACATTCTGTGTGTATGAACGCTAAAACCATCAACATGCATGTCAGCCTTTCTGTTAAAATAACGTTCCACGTATTCATTTACACTCAATAATGGATCATGAACACTGTAGTAATCTTCAACAAAAACGGCTGAAATTGGACTGAAATCAACTTGCATGTCCATGTAGTAGTTGCAAAATCGTATGTCTATATCTAGCATGTCAAAGTTTAGCCCAATATGAGACTGACAACTATAGGTATGATAAGGTAACATAACTAAGCCACTTCTAACTTGAAATGTGAAAAACACATCCATATCATTCTCAGTTTTGATTAGTTTCCAATAATTAGGCTCTTGTGAGGAAGTACCATCGGTACTTTCGTTTTCTTGTGTCTCTTCTTGACTAGTATATTCTTCAAATGTTTTAAAGTGTATATTGTCACCAAAATAATTCTCCCTGACTGCAAATAAATACCTTATAACAAATCCATAAAACTTTAGGGACACTTCATCCCCCATACATCTAATCTCAACATAGTCAGACGTGTTCACTTCAATACCGCTGAAGAACCTATACAACCCATCAACACTAAAATGATTACTTCTTCCAACCACATTTGACTCCTTCCAAAATGCATTTACCGTATGCCATGGTGGAGTATCAAGTACAAGATCAAAATGAGGGGTTGTAATATTGAACAGCACAGTGGTCGATTTCGTCAAAAGCCCATTAAGTGGCAAATTGATATCACAATCAAGCTCTTCTCCCTGTAAAGACAAGTACTTGTTTCTCTCAAAGTCTAATGGGTTGTTCACTATGTTCAAATCATTAACATTTAAGTAGAATTTATAATTGAGTAATTTCCATTTTATATTGTAAACAAATAGACGGAAATACTCATACGGCTGTGGATCACCCAGCCCAAAATCAGTAAACAAGTCTGAAAATAACATTGTGTGTTCTCTTAGAAAAAAAATTTTAGGATTTAAACTGACTTGATCAAACTCCCAAGTACATTTACCATTCCATTGCAATGGGAACCCAATTTTGGCATCTATTTCATGAGAATCGGCAATAAATAATACATCGTGATTTACAGACGATCGAATCTCTGGCAGATTGAAGTTGACTTTCATGATATTTGGCCACCCATCTTCTTTGGCAACGTATGAGGTGAAAGTACTTACATTTGATCCTTCGCTTAGTTTGATTTCTAGCCATCCAAATGGTCGTGAATTCTTAGTTGGACCGTTATTTGCAGCATTCTGTTTTATGAGTTCCTTGTCTTTACTTGGCTCTCTTGTTGGTATCCTAATAATTACTTCATCTTTGACGATCACTGTTACCTTAAATCCGCCATACTCTCTTTGTGATCCGGGTTTCAAAAAACCACGTGTTGGACTTGAGTCTCTTGCTACTGGTGGGAATAGCATATTCTGTATAGGAACTCTTTCTCTATCTGTCCAGGGCCCGTAGTGAATTGTTCCATTGGATATTTCCACCTCAATTCCGGATTCAGGCGGCATTTGTGTTCTCAAATTGGTTTGCAGTGGCTGAATACCGGGATTATCGTAGAAATAGATCAACCTTGTCGCTACTGAATCCAATATAAGACTATATTTGGCATACTGTACATCTGAGTTCAAAAATGCAAACACTTCCGAGTCATCTTGATTATCACCAATATATCTTTTTAATCCTCGCCAATTGAAATTGGGTTCATATCTCGTGTTTTGAGGCTTCTCTTGCCCAAGCACTTTGTAGTAAAGTTTCCGTAATTTTTCAGTTGCTCTTTGATATTTGAACCAAGTTTTGTACTTTTTCATGTATGTTAATTTTTGATTCTCGTTGGTTGGCTGCTGAGGGTATTCGTGGTGGGCTTCTAAGCCATATCTGTATTTTTCATATCCGATGTTTGGTCTCATCCAAAGCTGGAAATTGTTAAATACGCTATCGTATAGTAGTCTATATGGGTCCAAAATATTGGGAGATTTGGCAACATCTATTGTGCCAGATGCAGCTTTGTATGATGCCACTAGAATAGAAGGTGTGGTTACATTGCCAATTACAATAGCTCCTCTTTTTATTTTGACAGCAATAGGAAGCACTTGCAATAAAAAAAATAACGACAGACTACCTTTGGAGGTTTGTTCAGAATTCAGGTCTTCGTCTGAAGTAGACGATGGATTGCTTGCTCTTTTCCTGTTTCTAAATCTCAAATTGCCATTTTTGATATCGTCTGAATACAAACTAGACTCTTGGTCCGTTTTTTCCTCACTACTGGAAACATCGTTGTTCTTTTCCAATATGTCCATTATGTTATCGTATGCAACAGTTCTGTTGTAAATGAATACTTCTAGACCATCGATAACCAAGAGGAATCTTGACGGCAGTTTGTCATTTCTTTTCTGTGATATCTCGGGGGCTTCATTATCTATTTCAAAATAAAAATTTGAAAGTCTGTTTAATCTGAAAATCCAATACCTCCATGTAAAAGTTAGATTTACTATCGATATTGTCATATCTGAAGTCAGGATCGTTAGGTTTTTCATAAATAGTCGACCACCAAGTGGTGACACTTTGAATGATTGTATATTGACACTTATTTTATAATGTCTCCATAGAAATATTTTAAACACAAAGGATACAATAAACCCAAGTAGTCTGTGGAAATAAAATACAAATCCAAGTGATAATATTAATGCTAATATCCAATCAGCCCAGTATATCCAGAACGATAATTTGATCGTAGGCTCGGAAGTCACCGATATATGCAGCGACTCGAATGCCATAACAAAATTTGATTATCTGGATTGTTAAGGAGTAAACTTTATAGGTGTCTAATTAGTATGGTGTTAATACTGCAAATGTATACAATTCTCTTTTGGGGGAGTGGGGCACTTTGAGTTGGTTCTTGCGGTGTATAAAGTTTCAAAGGGTTATAATGAATAGATGGAGGGGGTTGGGAGCTACGCGCTGTGTAGATTTTTTTTTTTTTTTGGTTGAACCACTAAAAGGAGAAATGAGGAAACAAAAAACATAAACAAATAAAATTAACGATTGCTCAACATCTTCCTTTCTTCTTCTTCTTTTGAGATTACAAAAAAAAGTAGATAATTACTACTTTATATATATCAATCATGTCAAGTCATATATTCAAAGATATTCAAGATAAAGAAAATGAGTTAAAGACTTCAGGAATAAGGCGTAAGGGAATTATAAGTAATGAAAATGCTGGTCCACTCTTGAGTAAGGATTCGAATAGTAGACAGGTACAACAACCACAACAAACACAACAGCAGCAGCAGCAGCTGAAATTTACCAATAAACGAATTCCACTTGGTGGTAAGAACCACAACTCAAACAAGTTGCTTTTGAATAGATCACAATCAAGCTTAAATACAAAACCAACAACACAAGGTATTACAAATGTTAAACCACCAAGTTTGCCAAAGTCAAATTCAAGTTTGGGTTTTTCTGTTGTACTGGATCAGCCCACAGAACAGCAAAAGCAACTTCCTCAACCATTTGTGGTACATAATGAGCAGGTGTTACCGGTTAAAAGAAAGCTATTACAGGATACAAAAGATGAGCTTTCACAAAACAGTAAAAGAGTTAAACTTGAGAAAAAAGAGTCAAATGCTAATACATTTACGGATTCATTAACTAAGCCAACTCAAAATGTTTTGGCTCATGTTGATGATTTGCAAACTACTATCTCATCAAAAACTGATCAACTAAATTCGTCTAATTTAACTCATAACGACATTAACCGGAATAATGTCGATCCTGTGAAACGCAATCTGCGTTTGAAAGCTATTGATGATTTAGTAGAATCTCATTGGCAAGACCCAATAGAAACTATTCCAGAAACTGTTGGAGCAGAGAACAATAACGGAGAGCAGCTTGAAGAATTGGATATAAAGTTCTTTTCGACTCCGAATGAGAGTTTTGATATTGGTGACTTGGATGAAAATCATTTGGCAAATAATGAACAAAAGTTGTCTTTGGAATTGGACTTTGAAGATGAAAGTAATGTTGGAGAAATACCAATTATTGAAGGTATTGATGAGGAAATTGGTTTAACTAGCGATGATTTGGATAATTTATTAGGATAAATATCTATATACAGAAATATAATTACTATTATTTTTTTTTAAGCTTTTGGGTTTGGGTGCTATTCATATATTGAGTATTTACATGGTATTATTGTTGGGCACATGATTGCTCGTACCCCTGTTGTTCATACTTTCTATCCTGATTGTACTTGGGTAACTGATTGGAATCTATAATCGAAAAATCAGTAAATAACTCGATACTTGCTTCTGGAACATCAACCTCTTTTTCTTCTTGAGTGAGCTTAGTTGGAAGAATATTTCTGATTTTGGTTAAATCATTCTTTTCAACATACCAGTTATCACGTGGGAATTCAATCTCGACCTTCAAGTATAAGTCCCCTTTAGAAGAATCCGTAGAATTGAACCATGATTTTTTGGGTGTGCTTTTAGGCATCCCTTCGCCAGGCAACTTCAAATAATCGCCAGGTCTGATCACCTTTCCTTTTGGAGTTGTTATTTTTATCCCCCTTCCATCCAAGTGAACTGCCACAAGCTTGGAAAACCCGCATATAGAGTCCACTAACGGTACTTTGACTTTGATATACAAATCGTCATCTTTTCTGGTAAACACTTTATGTGGTTTGCATTTGTATTCCAATATGACATCACCAGTAACTTTTCCTGGAAATTGATCGGATTCTCCATTTTTGTATATAAGCCCATGGTCAGGGGAACCTTTAGGGATCTCAAACTCTAATATTTTTGTTTCTTCAATAACTCTTGCACCATGGCATAATTTACATTTATCTTTGGTTCGATATATCTTCCCAATTCCTTGACATGTAGAACAATCAACATATGTCTGTGCAACCATGCCAGGCCCAACACGCTTTATTTTTCTAACTTGTCCTTCTCCCTTACAAGTAGAGCATTGTTTTGAGACCACTGATGACGATTTAACACCTGATCCTTTACACTGAGTGCAAATAATATTCCTGGTTGATGTGGTTTTGATAACTTTACCTTTGTATAGATCTTCTAAAGTCAAGTCAACCTCTATATGTGCATCCTCGGTTCTATTTGTTTTTGTCTGGTGACGGGCACCTCCACCACCATTCATGTTATTGAAGAAATTATAAAAGTCATCACCACCATATTCGTTAAACTGGGCACCTGCACCTGCACCGTAAAATTGATCAAAAGGATTTCCTGCGAATTCAAAATCGGGCATTCCATTTAATCCATCGGTAGTACCATATCTATCATACTCATCTCTCTTTACGTCATCAATCAATATTTCGTATGCAAATGATATCTCTTTGAATTTTGTTTCAGAGTATTCTCGTTCTTCTTCCGCCACTTTATCAGGATGATATTTTAAAGCTAGTTTTCTGTATGCTTTCTTAATCTCCGCATTAGTGGCTGATCTATCTATTTCAAGAACATCGTATAGATCTGTTTCTAGCATATCGAATGGAATAGGGCGGTAGTGTGCTGTCTTGAATAGTCTGTCCTCTGTTCTTTATATTATTTTTTTTGTTTTCTTTTTTTTTTTTCATTATGTGGTTTAGTTTGTCTCTTTCCTTTGTTTTGTTTAGTTTTATATTTTTTAATGTCTTTGGCAAAGTCACACTATCAATCTCGTTAACTGTTTCATCATTTCATATACATGATAAATAATATTTAAAAAAAAATAATTGGCACAACGTCACATTAATTACGATGTACAGATGATTGACTTTATTACATGCATACCTATTAACAAATTGGGAAAAACAAAATTTGTTGGAAAAAAAATGACGACACGAGCAGGGTTCGAACCTGCGCGGGCAATGCCCAAAGGAACCTGCATCCTTCGCCTTAACCACTCGGCCATCGTATCGTTGCAACTACCCGGAGGCAAGCACGAATGATTATGACAATTGATGTATGCTGACGATTAGCATCTTTTGTTTGGTGTTTCAACTAGTAAATTTGAGTTTAATCAATTAGGAAAGCATTTTAATATTGTTTTCTAGCTAAACTATAATGGAAGGATATGAATTTGGTGTGCAAAGGTGCTCATTCGATGTGATATCATTTATAGCGTATCACGTGACGTTTTTTGTGGACTACATTACAGACAACGATTGCATACATATTTCTTCCAGTTATAAGCTTAAATGTAGAGTTTCTAATATCAAATACATCTGTGCTTAGTTGTTATTGCTTTTGGGGATCATTTAGCAAAATTTTCTTTTTAGTTAAAATTTGGATTACATTTGCAACCAAAAAAGTTTCCTAGTGAATTCAACTCCACATTGAGACATAAGAGCTTTACTACTTCAGACTTAAAGTAAATATAATTAGAGAATAATCTAGCAAATAACGTATTTATAGCAATACTATTCAGCTGTCAAATACGAGCATCTTCTAACATCAAACCTATGTAGTCAACTTATTGTAGTGGCATTCGATCATTGTTAAAGTGACCAAACTTGATGACCGATAGTTTATTTTCTAAATTAATAAGCAGAGATCCAGCTAAGCAACCAGACTCTACAACAGACAAGTAAAAAAGGATGTGAAAACTTATTAATCTGATATAATTTGCCAAGTTCTAAACACGGGTCACGTGACAAATTTGTTGCAACTGGAAACAAACAGCCACTGGTTCAAAATGGATGTAATAATTTCCCTTCTTTTTTTGACTAAATACTCTCTAACATACAACATACGTTTTTTCAAAACTTATCAAGAGTTAGAAAAATGTAGTAGGAAACCTGTGCCTTATTTCGTTAGTTCTTCCTTTCAAAATAGTAACACAAAACTCGACAATCTCTGATAAAACGTCATATCAGTTGATTATTATTGCCACGTCGTGTGAAACGGCTCAATTCTATATATAGGAGAAAGTCTCGTTGGAATTGGTTGGAACGAACAACTAACGAAAAAAAAAAATGGAAAAAGAAAAACACCTCCCGTTCAGAGTTTTTTTGCTGTTTAATCAAGATATCACTTTCCACGAAATTACAATTCAATAATGGTATGTTACAAGAGAATGTTCTACTTTTCAAATGATAAAAGCTAAGACCAATCAACTACGTTAGCATTTTGTCATAAACAATTGAGTGAGATTTATAGGACGGAAAAACTAACAACAGCAATCTATAGTCAAGATCTGGGTATGTGCCACAATTAAATATATGATTATAAATATCAGTTTCTTTTTTACTTCTTACAATCAATTGAATACTAACTAGTTGTGTCTTTCTTTCTTTTTTTTAGTGTTACTGTTGCTGACGAATCCTTAACTGCATTCAATGATTTAAAATTGGGCAGAAAATACAAATTTGTTATATTCACCTTAAATGATGAAAAAACCCAAATTGTCGTTGAACAAACCTCAACTGAACAAGAATACGATGCATTCTTAGAAAAATTACCAGAAAATGAATGTAGATATGCTGTTTATGATTTTGAATACGACATTGGTGGTGGTGAAGGTAAAAGATCCAAAATTGTCTTTTTCACTTGGTCCCCAGACACCGCTCCAGTCAGAGCAAAGATGGTTTACGCTTCCTCCAAGGATTCTTTGAGAAGAGCATTGAATGGTGTTGCTGCTGATGTTCAAGGTACTGACTTTTCTGAAGTTGCCTATGACGCCGTTCATGAAAAGGTCAGTAGAGGCACCCATTAGATATGAAATGTGTACTTTCCTCCCCTCCTTGTTTTTCCATCACGCTTTCTTGTAACTTTAAGTCTATGGCAATAAAATAAATTTGTCTTTTTTTTTTTCATTGTATTATGAAATATGCTGTAGATAAGCAGATAGTTGTAGCTATATTTATAAATACAAAAAATTAAGTATTGTATAGCAGTTGCAAAACAATTGTTCAACACGATTGTTGTTGTTATTGTCTCTCTTTTTCTACCAAAGAATTGGCTATATAGATAAAATTCAAATATGGCAAGAGAAATAACCTGTAAGTCCAATTAAACCACCACCACTGCCGCCACCTATCTAAAAGTTTGCCCAATCAGGACAAAACTATGTGACAGAAAGAAGTAGGAATAAAAAAAGTCTCTCTTAATCCTAACAAAAAAAAAAAAATTTAACAGAATCAAAACAAAAAAAAAACATTGTACCACTTTCACTCATTCCTAATTTCTTACATATTTGATAAATCTTGTTAAGGGAGGATAATTTACTGCATAGAAGTATCCCTGCTACCAAGATATATACATATATTAATTTGATAAGATCAGTTTACTATAACAATCCCAGAATACTTTTGATATTGAAGAGAAGTAGATTTTGAGTTATCAAGGGATAGAATAACTAATTTTTTTTTTTTTGCTTTTCTGGAAATATTCAAAGGTTAGGGTTAAGTATCAACAAACCACAAGGATTGTACAAGTACCCCCGTCCAATTTGGATTGATAATTCCTTTTTTTTTTCCCTATATCACAATATGTCATCAAAACTCCCTAGAGCAACTCTAGCTCAGAAATTGCAAATAATAGATTATTATCATAAATCAGATAGGCCACAACTGGAGACTGTCGATAAATTTAAGAATGAGGTTTCAATTTCGACATCTTCATTTAGTGAATGGTTAAGAAATGAACCAGAATTAAGGAAAAGATACAATCAAGCAGATTTCAAGTTCTCTAAAAACAGCAAAAGAAAAGTGAAATTCAAATATGGAGAAATAAATAAGGCAATGGATAAATTGGTGACTGGGATGATAGAAAGGAACGACCCTATTACTGAACCAATACTAAGACAACATTGGGCAGTTTATGCGCATCAGTTTGGAGTTGATGATCCAAAGAGGTTACACAGTTTTAGTCATGGTTGGCTTAGTCAGTTTAAAAAACGACATGGAATCAATAAGAAGTCAAAAAATGGTTCTCAAAGAAATACAACAAATGGTGCACCCAGAGATGACAATGAAGGTGCTTCTGATTCAATTGATATACAAGATAACGTTGAAGAAGAGAATGAAACAAATAGCTATCAACCATTGGACGACCCCGAGGTAGAAGTGCCTGCAGTGGAAAACCAAAATTATGACCCAAAGTTTTCCAGCATTAGCCATGAACACAATATTCGGAATCCAACTGAAAATAATAATGAGCCAAGAACGAAAAAGTCAAGATTAAATGGTCGAAACAATGTGTCACAGCTTGAAGCGAATTCGAATTATGATTTGTTAGCTCAACAACGACAGCATTCACAACCACCATCGCTACTACCCTCACCGTCCCCCAACTCTGACCATTCTCATCAATCACAACAATTCATGGATCACCGACGTCGAAAGAGACGCCAACTGCCACAAGAACAACAGCAAGAACAAGACCAGCAAGAGCAACCACAACAAGCACCACCACCACTGTCACAACAACAACAACAGACAAGATTACAAGATGATCAGAATTCAGAAAATGCACATAGAAACAACCAGGAACATTACATTCAACATGGGAATTCAAATGTTAGAAATGAGACTCAACTACTTCAAGAACAACAGAAACAACTACAAAAATCAAAACAACAACCAACAGGTACAGATACTGTTCCTAGAAATCAGTTTAGACCACAACAAGGTCTCAGTTTTAGTCACAGTAATTCCCCGATTATGGGCTTTGGGATGGATAAACACAATCTGCAATTACAAACCCAATATCAAAAGAGTCATCGCCATGGGGTCAATCAAACGAATTCAATTTCAGGAGATATACAAAATCCTAGTCCTGAACAAGATTTTAGAAATAGTTTGATAAACAACAATGGAAATAATAACACCGTCAATTATAGTCCCAATCAACTTTATAAAGAACAAAGACAATTATTGAATGATGATTATTCATCAACAATAACCAAATCTAACGATTCAAGAGGTTCCAGAGCAATTTCCACTAATGATGGCACCGAAACAGAAGTCAGTACAAACCAGGCATTATTAACTGGTAGAATGCCAGAAGAAGAAACCAAGGCCGCCAGTGAATTAAATAATATCATCCATCCAATCACCGCAACGGATATGGAGAGGTTTATCTATATGTTTGCTGATAGATTTTTCCATATACATCAACATGAGTATCCACAAACAGTAAAAGTTTTCCAAGAATTCAAACTGTCATTTTTTAACGAAAGGATTATGAATAATAGAACACCAAAGCAACTACAGCAGCAGGCAACTATCTCTCAACATTCGCAACTGCAACAATCACAATTACAACAGCCCCAACAACTATCGCCTTCTATGCAGCCAACACAACAAATACAACAACTAATGATTTACCATCACAATAGTAGTCGTCAGCAACAACAGCAACATAATAGAAATGCAATGTCTTCGCAATTACCAGCTCTTGTTGCTGCAACTACTAGTTTGGTCAATAATAATACACCAAATATGTCGCAAAAGAATGCTAATTCTACCATGGTCTTGAACACACATTCAAATACACACCAAAGACAACAACAACAACAACAGCAGCAGCAGCAACAGCATCACGAACATCAACAACCACCAACTTTACCTGCTCCATTGCAGAAAATTGACAATTCAAAGAATCAACAATTAGTAATGTCGCCATCTCCAATGGATACATTAGTACAACTTCAATTACGTCAACAAGGCACACAAAGTAGCTTACAACAGCAACAACAGCAACAGCAGCAACAACAACAACAAATTTCAAATTTTGATGATTATTTACGGTCAATGAATGCACAAACTTTGTTAAATGCCCAATCAAATTCTACAAGAAATAATGGGCTAAATGAAGTGAATCTAGATAGAAATCAAAGGATGTCAAAACCATGACTTAATAAAGTGTATTATTAAAAATAAGATGTATATCTAATTGTATTGATAATTTAAGTAACGTATTTTAATGTACACCGATAACTCACTATTATGAACTGAAACTAATTAGACCATCCGCCGACCACCACCACCACCACCACTAAAAGGTAATTATCACCAATAATAATACCATTTTATTTAAAATTTTTATATATCCATTTTTCCTGTATTAGAGTGAAGAAGTAAAATCAATTTCATTGTTACTAACAATTTCATTATGTCCACCATCACCAACACCACCACTATTAACTCTATTATCAACTTCAACTTGAATCAATGGATTATCTTTTTCATTATCATTGGTTTCATTTTTACAATCACATAAATTACAATCATTTAAACAATTTTCCTTTTTCTTTTTTTCAATATGAACATTTTCAATATTATTAGTTAATTTTTCTATAGAATTAACCAGGGGATTTAACTTTAATTTATTTGATGATTTTTTATGAACGATTCGAATTATTCTTCTTCTTGATTGTTGTATTTGCATTGGTGATCGTTGTTGTTTCTGTGAATCGGATGGATCGGAAGGAGAAGGAGATGAAGGAGATACTTTTTCTGTTATATTGGACATTAGACTGTTATCTTTATTTATTTTAATATCTATTGATGTATCATGATCGTGTTTAGCATATAAATAATTTCGGAGGGCCATTCTGGGAGGGAGGAAGCGAGAAAAATCTGTCGCGATATATACTAAGTCTGAGTCTGGGGTAAGGCGAGAAAGGAAATGCGCGTGGTCGAAACAAACCAATTTATTTAACTGTTGTCAGTTTCTGATTGGTTTATTTGAGGAAAGGTCAGGGTGTGTATTGACCGATATATGGAGAAACAATAATAACAACAACAACAACAAGGAAAAGTATTGATAATTTAAATTTAACTAATCAAACACGATCTATATGAAATGTTGCAGTAGTAATTAGATTAAAATGTGACTATCAAAGTCGACTCATGTAATTGAGGAAAACTTTAAAAAAAATGGAAAAAGAAAAACAAAGAAATTTAGTCATTTATATATATATATATGTATATCTTTCTGTCAAGTAATCTGACACCACGTCCAGAGATTTAATTTTACGACATTAGGTGATGAAAAAAGACAAATGGGATGAGTCGTTTATCAAATCCGCTTATCGTTTCTGTGACATGATTTCAACTCTGCTGGTGTCTGATTCATCTTTTTTTTTTCTTCTTCTTTTACAATTGCAATTCGATATCAAGATTGTCATTATCAATATTTAACAATTCTAATTCTAATTCGAGAAGGTCTACGACAGATGATAATAATAGCGGTTGTACCCAAATCGTAAGTTTTTTTTGTTTCTTTTCTAGTTGTTATAATAACTTCAATAGAATATTATTATACTCCTCTTCAATGTGTTGAGTGTAGGTGTTGTGGTGGTGGTATTATTTTTTTTTTGCACCCTTTTAGTGGTGGTGGTGGCACATAGGAAGGTGAAAAAAAAAAATGTAAAGCAGGTTAAAAAAAAAGAGAAGGAAAATCAAAAAGTGGTGTGACTTTTAATTTTGTGTGTGTGCGTGTTTGTTTGCTCAAAAAAAAAGAGGCACAACCGAAATAGATTTTTTTTTTTTCCCTTTGTTTGGCCGCCAATGGATTCAATAAAACCCATACACAAATTATTGGAAGGGGACTCTTATAATAATGAAACAACAAAGATTAATAATGGATTTGTAACGTTGTTGGTTTCACTATTGTAAGGAAGACCTTCAAAACAATACCAAAAAAAAAAATTTTAAATCTCCTGTCCAACCACAATCCGTGGAATTGGTTGATTTTTCAATTTTTTTTTTTTGTTTTCGACACTGATGAAGAAGAAAGGTGAACAATTGTTTGTGTTAACCCATAATGTTTTGGTGAGTTGCTTTTGATACAATTGTCTTTCTGTTCATTGGTGGGTAGTTGTTACTTGATTCTTGTATGTCGTTCCTTATTGTCTTAAACTACTCTTTGTTTTCAACAGGCGTCACGCAAATTTTATAGCCAACCTAGCGGCACTCCTGAATTTGTAGATGCGATCATTATTATTATTATACACGTTAAACTAATAAGAATTAATCAAGCAAATAATAAAAGTTGATGAATTACGAACTACTTACACACATAGCTACACGACATGGCTAGTACCACCACCATCGGTCTATTTTGCCAATCTCGAATGATATGATTGTTGTATATATATGATGATTTTTATGCAAAATCTAGTTTTTCCCTCCCCCCGATTAAACCCCAGGGTAAAAAATTTGAAATTGGGACTATGACCTGATCATCATTACTCGCATCTTATTGGTGTTGTTGTCCTGACACATACGATAACGCTAATTAATACCAAAAAATCAACTAACACATACATTATGTCTATCTAAATTGAAACATTTATTGGATCTTGATTTTTCGTATAATTTACACAAAATAACAAAATAAATAATACATATAAAAATTATAATAAAGTTATGATGATGATAAATAAATGAATAAATGAATAGGTTCTTTAACCTAAGAAGTTAAGAAGACTTAAACCATTATATTTAGTAGTATCAATTATCTGGTAATATTTTGGTTATTGTGAGGAGTTAATTTCAATCCAATAATTACTATACCTAATGCAATAGTCAAGAACTTAAATTTTAATCCATCATCCACTAAATGTTGATCATCTCTTTTAGATCTCTTTTTCTTGGATTTATTAACCGTCTTATCACCTCCAATAACCATATGTTTGATTTGACTGAAAACTCCCATCTGTTCTTCTTCACTACTGCTACCACTACCACTAGTGTTAGAGGTGGAATTATTTTCTTCTTCGTCAGCATGTTCGTTTTCCTCTTCGCCTTCTTCAAGCACCCAATGTGATGTATTTTCAAAATCACTATCCAGATCATACTCATATAAAGCTTTAGTGTTATTAAACACTTGAGATGCAAATTTTTTAATCATTTTATCATTATGTGAAAGTGAATTCATATCGAGAAAATCATGACTATCATCATCAATAATAAAATCATCTTCATAATCATTATGACTATCATCATAATGATTGACATATGCTGGCTCACTATTAGGAGCAATAATACCAATACTCTTTATTGGGAACCTATCTTTAAATCCAGTATTAATCGATACTGAACGTAAGACTCGTTTTTTATTAATTAACAAATCTCGAGATTTCTCAATTAATTTAGCATCGGAATATTCAATATTTTTAGAAGAACTAGCCAATAACCTTGCTGATTGCTTTCTTGATAATTTTTTCAAGTTATTTCTTTGTTTTTGTAATTCAAATCCGATAAATGATAATAATTTCTCATTATGTAATTTTAGTGATCTCAATTCAAATTTCAATTTCATAATCTCTTGTTTAGTCTTTTCATCACTGTTTAAATAGCTTGATCTTTTCGATGAAATATCCATTTCAGAAAAGTTTTTAGATGTATTTGCTGGTTTGTCATCATAATCATTATCACCTTCCTCTTCATTGTTGTTGTTGTTAGTGTCATGACCATATCCATTTAAGGCAAATAATGTACCATTCCTATACTTTGACATTCTAATACTTTCAAAATGGCCAGTATTTTCGTCTATGGTTTCACATGTCAGCAGTTCTTTCAAAGATTTTTCTGGTACTGAAGTACTTCTAACACCCGATTCCAATTTTTCAAATTCAACTTTAATGGGCACAAGATCATGACTATTATATCTTGAATGTGTTGGTTTGGTTGCCGAATACCTTTTGATAACACTTGCTTTACCGTTATTTGTTTCAGGGAATACACTCAGATCATCATTTGGATATGATGGCTGAGAAGGAGTTAGCTTGAATGGTGATAATACAAAATCAATACCTTCATTTTCAACTTCACCTGTCTGTTTTTGTTTCAATCGTGTAGGTAGTGACAGTCTCTTTTTATCTTTGCAATCTGGTTCAGGTGAAGGTGGAAATGTTGGGTTTTGTTGTTGTTGCTGTTCTGTTTGTGAAGGTAGATGCAGTGGAGGAAATTGGAAGTTGAGTGACACTTTAACAGAAGAATTGGAATCATCATACAGTTTGATTGGTGAAGATTGATAGGCAATTCCATGATAAATATTTAGTCCAGGAGAAATAACTGATGCTTCTTGTTCTTGCTCATGTTCATCATCAGTCAACTCATTCATTGTATGGGTCACATTATCAGTAAGATCAGCTAAATAATCAACATTAGCATCACTTTCATTATCACTGTCTTCAATGGGAACTCCAATTTGTTTTATCAACTCTTCATTTTTGCGCAGAAGAAATTCAATTTGATCAATCAAAACCAATTTGGAATTTCTTTCTACTTCAAATTGACTATCGAGTATTTTATAATCACGAACCAATTTTTCATATTTTTTAAACAACAGAGCATCAATAGTTTCAAGTGGCAGTTTCTTCTCCAACTCTTCATTCAATTCAACTATTTTCGTTTGTAATTTATCAATCATCTCCTTATACATCTCAACTTGTTTATTAAGAATATCTTGATTCTGTAGGGTTTCCATCTCTGCTTCTTTCATGCTTTGCTCTAGAAATTTAATTCGTTCAAGTTGATTCTCTAATTGAGTATTTTTAATAGTCAAGTCATGTTGTAATCTTTGATTCTCATTTTCAAGATTATTTAAATTCAACAATGAATCAGCAAAACTTCTTTGTAGTGATTTAAACTCTTCTTCAGAAACTTGATGACCTTGAGATAGTGCAGAAGTTGAAGATGTATTACTTCTCGATATATTCTCTCTAGACGACGATGATGACGACAATGCTACCGATTTTGATTGTTGTTGTTGTTGTTGTTTTTTCCGTAATGGAGATAATGTGTTGTTCCGTTTAGGAGACTTGAAGCTAGGTGTTGGTGAATTATTATTCGACAACGGTTGTTGTTTACTTGGCGTAACTGGAGGATAGGTAATATCTTGCGTTAGAACTATAACTTCGTTATCATTATTTGAACTACCATTCATAGTCTAAAAAGTAGGTTTAACTTATAGCCGATTGAAAGGAAGAATACAAGAAAAACAAAGGATTACAATAAATTAAATTAAAAGGGGATTAGTAGAATTTGAATTGAAAATTGGCAAGTCTTTTGGTAAAACGTGGGAGATTTAACAGTAAAAATATAAATATGAATATGGGGGGGGGAGGAGAAGAATGTGATAATAAATATTAAAATATGATATACAAGTATAAATGAATGAATGAATGAATAAAGGAATGACTAAATGAACTTTTTGATTTCAATACTTTTATAAAACTCAATTGGAAAAAGACTATTAGGAAGAGTAAGAGTAGGTTGTAATTAGTTGAAGGGGTTTTTTTTTGTGCAGAGATTTTTCTTTCAAAGGTTTTAAATTTTCTTTTGGGTTTGTCTCTCTGTCTCATTTGTTTTGATTTTTTATCAATTAGTTAACCTCTTCCTAATTAAGTAGTGCATGCGGCTCACTGCCAAAAATATTTTTTTTTTTTTTCACTTTTGTTAAATTATCGCACTACAAAAACTACAACCAGACAACAACAACACTAAACAAAATGACTGTACTATACAACCACACTAATTGTTGCAATTTACAAGCATTACTAGTACTACTATTAGTACTGCCACTAACAAGAAATATAAGTAATAGACAAAGTCTTGGTTCTTGGAACTTGTTAAAGAGCTTTTTTTTTTCATTTTCTCAATCATAATAATATACATCATTTCATCAACTCTTTTGGTGATTTTGACGATAATGAAAAAAAAAAAATATCCTGAAACTGCATTCTCTTTCTTCATCGCCAACGTCTTGGTATATCGAGCAAATTAATCTATTGTCATTGATGCATGTAATGTATGAGACGATCTTTTTTTATTTTGTCTTGTTGTTGTTGTGATTCTAATTAAGTTTTTACATATTCGTTTAATAGTTAAATGTGTGGGAAAAAGAAATTAACAATTAAAAAAAATCATTCAATATTTACATTTCATACAAAGAGATAATTCGTAGCGAATCCGATATTAACCACATAGATACCCATACAAGTTGAAATTGGAGAACAATAACCAAGGCAAAAAAATCAAAAATGGAGCAATTGAAATGGCCCATAACCAATCGTGTCTACTACTACAACAATAATAATGACAGTAATCAAGTTAATATCTATTAATAATTAACAATACATATATGTACAAGGAATAGTTGATTGATTGACTGATTTAACCTATTTTTAAAAACTCCTTTCCGCCGATTTTTCTTTTTCTTTTCTCTTCTCATTAATTCAGACTTTCTGTCATTTACTCTCAAGTACCCGATCATTTAGTAGCTCTTAATGCTTGTTCAATGGTAGTACCTGGATTCAAATTATGTGTCAAATCATGTTTCATTATACTGGATCTTAAAATTCTTGGATCTCTTCGTAAAGTTCTTAATAGTTGTGTTTGGACATTTGGTGAGGAATCAAATCCAATTATAAAATGATATCCTTGAAAATGTCTTTCTTGTTCTTTTGATATGATTTGGGGTAATGGTTTGGCTCCAAGACTGGTTATATCCCTTATGATACCTCTGTTATTCAATATCAATTTCCCTACTGTAGATGCAATTTTGGTGGCTTCCTTTGCCGTATTCAATGGATCTGTTATACGTGCTATAGCAAATAATTCGTAATACATTGTTTTCTAACATATGTGAGTAGTGTTGAGGGGGGTTTTAATGGATGGAGTAACGTCAATTATTCTTCTATAAGGTTGAATTGAAAATTTTTTTTTTTCTTCGTTATTTCTTCTCTAAACTTTTTCTCCCCCCATAGTTGAGGTTGGATTTAGTTTTTGAAATATTTACACGCCTATATCGACCAGTTGGTAGAATTAACCCAAGCTAAAATAAATAACAACTGATTCAACACGTACTGTATTTGCATAATAGGGATAAGCATATCAATATTAGACAGCATAAAATACTAATTTGCATTATCATAATAGTATAGCTTTTGACGTATAGAGATTTCCTTGTTATTTGCAGCAATTGAATGTAAACCCTGACTTGAGGGTAATCTTGATTGCTTATGGTATACGATTTTATGCTTTTTTAGCTACTCGTAGAGTTACAATTGAGCTCCACACCATTATGTTGCAAATAAACCTCTATCACATATAGGACACTTCTTCAACTAAATGAAAAGAAAAATAAGAGCAAAGTAGATCTCTCTTTTTTTTGGTGTGGGTGTTGCTGCGATTTTGACCTCAAATCATATCTAATCACGTGTAATGACAAATTGCAACAAAATTACTTGCTAATTGGTACAGTCAAAAATTTTTCAAGATCTTCAACGACTTGATTGTAATTATATATTTGCTTCTGGTTCTACTTTTCCTTTCTCTTTTGGGATCTTATTTGAATCGAATATCAGGAATTAATTAATAACCATGGCAACTAATATCACTTGGCATGCAAACTTGACTCACCAAGAACGTGCTGAATTAAGAAAACAAAAAGGGGTTACTGTGTGGTTGACTGGTTTATCAGCTAGTGGTAAATCAACTATTGCTTGTGCATTAGAACAATCAATTTTAGCCAGAGGATTAAATTCATATAGATTAGATGGTGATAATATTAGATTTGGATTGAATAAAGATTTAGGATTTAGTGAAGCTGATAGAAATGAAAATATTAGAAGAATTTCTGAAGTTGCCAAATTATTCAGTGATTCATGTTGTATCACTGTCACTTCATTTATTAGTCCCTATAGAGCTGATAGAAGATTAGCTAGAGAATTGCATGAAAAAGATAATTTACCATTCGTCGAAGTATATATTGATGTTCCATTGGAAGTTGCTGAACAAAGAGATCCAAAAGGATTATATAAAAAGGCAAGAGAAGGTATCATTAAGGAATTCACCGGTATTAGTGCTCCTTATGAAGCTCCCGAAAAGGCAGAAATACACGTTAAGAACCATTCAGGACTTTCTGTTGAACAAGCTGCTGAACAAATTATAGATTATCTTTTAGAAAAAGGTTATATAAATTAAACTAAAATAGACACGCATTGTATATTTATTTTTTCAAACTATCTAATCGCGCTTGTAAATCGTCTTCATCAGCATCATGAGAACTGGCACCATTTGCACCCACAGCTTCAGCCACTCTTGCCCTATCAGCTTGTTCAATATTCCCTGCATTTATACCAGTTGGGGTATCTTTCAAAGTAGTATTTAAATCAACACCAATTTCATCCAATACTTTACTTAATATCTCATCAACTTGTTCTTCTTCACCCAATTCATCTTCATCCATGGCCATGGCATCATCAATAGCATCATCCATAAATTCTTGCTTCTGATCCATCATGTCACTTTCTTTAGCAAATTCTTGAGCTATTCTTGATAATTGTGGTAAATTCATTGATCGATTCATCCCTCCTAATACTCTAGTGGCATCTCTCATCGACATGGCCATTTGTTGATTCGATCGAACACTTTGAATTCGCAATGAAATGGCTTGTAATTGAGTTTTCATCGATGTGAATTTTGATACATATGATTTTGTTCTAATTAAATCTTTAGCTTGGATTTTGGCACTTGATATTTGTCCCAGTTTGGCTGATTTCTTAATATCTGATATTAATTTCTTTTCTTGTTGTTGAAGTTTAGTTATTTCTCGTGATAATTCTCGTTGAGTCTTTTCAAGAGCACGTTGGTTTTTCCGAAGTCTTTCTTGTGGTGTTAACTTCTTACCAAATGCCCATTCAAATAATTGTGACATGATTGATGGGGAGTAGGGGTGGGGCGTAATTTACCTTTGAGCTTTTGTTGGATTGAGAGATTAGATAAGTGATAAATTTGTGGTGGGCAAAGAATTTTGTCTTGCCTTTTTTTCGAGTCAGAAAAAACACACACTTGACCGAGAATGGGGAAAAAAATTAAACCACAGCAGTTTAATGGACAATCTACATTAGTTCATGATATTCCTTCAAAAATAATAAAGACATTACATTATATGATTTACTGAGAGATGTCGAATTACAATTTACTTTTACCTAATGCCAAGTCTGTTGCCTTATTAGCCATACCATAACCAGCTTGATATCCATAACCTGAGGCACCATAATTATGAATCAAAATCTTACCCAGTTCTACCACTTCTTTTTCAATTCTGGCACCTCCATATCTACAAGGTCTTAATCCAGCAGCTACTCTTAAAATTTCCAAATCTTCAATTTTATTTCCATTGGGGTTTTCTTTCAAAATCTTTGGAAATAAACTAGTGGTTCTTTGTAAAATATCTTGAGTTTGTTCTTTTAAAGTTGCTGCTGTCCAATCATCTTTTTGAAAATAACCCCCCAAGATCAATTGATCATTTGAATAAGGACGCTTAATAATATAAGTTGGTTCTCTATCACCCCAACTTAGAACATTCTCCATTATATGAGGAGCTTTAATAACTACTACTTGTCCTCTACCAGGATAAACATTTTTATCTTCAACACCACCAATTGATCTAGCGCCAATTCCAGTACAATTGAAAACAATTTTCGTTGATTCACTGAAATAAGCTTGAACAATATGTGTCAATTTCTTACGAATGAATTTAACCCCCTGAGATTGTAAATATTGTTGCAAGTTGAATAAAAATTTAGGACAATTGAAATTCCATGCTAAAAATTTGATACCAAATTTCGATCCTGATGGTAATGATTCATCAATGACTTCTTTATAATCTTGTAAATAACTTTCTAATGATTCAATTTTAGTTTGTGAAGGTTTTTCATCCCAATATTCTGTAGATGGATATCTATCTAATCCTTGAGTTTTACCACCAATGGCTTTTTGAATTTTCGGTAAATTTAAATAAGTATACTTATCATATTGTAAAGTTTGGGGATCATCACCCGTGATACAAGAAAAATTTCCTCCAGCATAAGGTGAAGTATAATTAATCGATTCATCACCAGGTAAATATTCAGCAATTACCGTGATTTCATTAGCAGCAACACCTTTTTCAAGTAAACTGAACCCCGTATATAATCCAACTACACCAGCACTAATTAATACAATTCATATGTTAGCATTGAAATTCCTGTACTTCTTTCATTCTAAATTTAAATCAACATACCCAACAATTACGTATTTAGTCATATTTGCGAGGAATAAAGAATAATCTGATATGAATAAACTGGAGAAAGAGAAGATTCAGGGAATTAAAGATTTTTTGATTTGATGAAAAAAATAAGAAAAATCAATTTTTGTGGAATATTTATAGAGTGGAGGTTTAAAGTACTATTAGTTCTCGGTATTGATAACCTTCTGCTTTTGGTGGTTATCCCTTTTATCTATATTGTTCTCCCAGGGTTAATGACTCATTTAATCAATTTAATCAATTGACAACAATGATAATGGGAAACTACTTTCCAAGAAATGTATTAAATTATCAACTACTATTGTTTATTAAATGCAGTCATTTATTGTAATTGATTGTTAGCGCGAGATCTCCATAATCCAGCCCAGACCGGACTATAGGAAACAAGACCCGCCCTAAATGCAAGTTACGACATACTCAGTAAAAAAATAAAAACAAGAGGGATAATATAAGCGAGCTTGTATTTACACTTAAAAAAGAAAACAACATGTCCTACCCTACCTACCTACCTACTTACCTACCTATTTATCATAATCGTCCAATATTTTATATAATTTTTCAATCACATCTTCAGCATTATCTTTACTAATATCTTCCATACCATAATTATAAATTGACCATAATCCGTAGATTGCAATTAATGTACAACATGTAATTGCCAAATAACCTTTATTAGTGAATCCAGCTGGTAAAGGATTTGGTTGAATGTTTTCACCATGTAAATCTAATAGATCAATATCATTACCAGCAGCATTCCCCTTAATTGGCATACCTATGGCATTACAAGCATCAATATGATTTTGAGGAATCGTTGTATTTGAAGAAAGCAATTCCAAGGGATCTTCAACTAATAATATTGCTAAACCTTGTTCTAAATGCCAATCAACATGACAATGGAAAAACCACACCCCTGGATTATCTGCTTTAAATCGAAGAACAATAAATCCATTAGGTCCTACTTCAACTGTATCTCTAACCATAGGGAATTCAGGATAATTTGTGTATGTTTCATTTGTAGGATCAAATACTAATTGATTATCTTCATCATCAGTATCAAATCTAGAAATGACTTGAAAATTGTGTCCATGTAAATGAAATGGATGTTTACCTGGATCCATATTATTTAAAATTATCTCAACAACTTCATCTCCTTGTAAAACAAATGAATTTGTATTAGTACCGTAAATCAATTCATTGGTTGTTAAATTAGTGTTACCATGGGTAGATAAAACAGTGTACAACGAGGGGACTTTAGGTGGTCTAAATGTTTTACCATTAAACATTGCATAAGTTACACCATCACCTAACACTTCCATAGTTAAGTTCACTTGTATAGTATAATCTGGTTCATCCAAGAGATTGACTTTACGCAATGGTCGTAAATCAAAATCATCAAACCCCACAAGTGATTTTATTGTTTTGTGAAACTGATTAAATGGTAATGCCGGTGGCAACTCTAATGATTTATCATAAACTATCCAATTGGTCGAGACAATTTGTAAATCCAGTGGCAAGAAATCTAACATATCTTGATCTAATACATTGACAAATCGGAAATTTTTATCAGTACTTTTCTTTGTTTTCATCAAAACAACATATCTTTGTGCAACGGCAACATATAATGAATCGGTTTCGTATGGTTCGACCACCACACCATCGACTTCAACAATAGTGAATGTATGATCTTCAATATAAACATAATGCGATGTAAATAATCCCATGTTTACTATACGTAATAAATAAGTAGTATCGGGATTCACTTGCCAAGTTACATTTTTCGTTTCATTAAATAATCCATTTTGTGGTATAGGTTCAGCACCAGTGGGGTTAAATCTTGTCATAAAATTTTTAACAATTTCTGGTGATTCCAAATGATAATGATCTCCCACACTTAAAGTCACATCTTCATCGTAGTCATAAGGGAATTCTTTATTATATTCATCATCATTATCGTATTCAATAATGAACAACCCTCTTAATCCATCACCATATTGGGATCCCATATGGGAATGATACCAATAAGTGCCTGATTGATCCGTAACATTAAAATCATAAGTGAATGTCACCCCTGGTGAAATAGGACATTGTGTTACAAATGCTGGACCATCTTGATCATTATATCCACGTTGAAATAATCCGTGGAAATGTAAAGATACATTTTTATCAGGTAATTCATTAGTTAAATTAATAATCACTTGGTCATTTTTCTTAATACGAATAGTTGGATTAGGCCATTGATTATTAATTCCAATCATTCTTCGAGGATGAATACCATCAGGATTAGCCATTACATAACTAACATTCCAATCAAATCGATGAATGGTTCCTGAAGCTAATATTAAAGGTATTGAAATTAGCCATAGTATAAATTGGTTGAATATCATTTATATATGCGAGAAGAAGGGAAGGAAAAAAAAACAACAATAACAACAACAAGAAGAAGATCCCTTAAACTTGTAATACAACTAATAATATTATTATTATTTAATATATACACCAAGAAAGAAAGAAAGAAAGAAAATGGTTATGGAATTTTTTTCAGCAATTTTTTTTTGTGCTTTGATTTTGAAGATTACCTGATTTGGTGATGCTGATGAAGAAAAAATTTGTTACTAATCTGATTCGCGCGCATCGCATACACGCATGTACGCATGCGTTTCCGTCCTTCCACCGCCACGCTCGCCACCTTCGCCCCATCGTCTTGTTTGAGATTGTTCTTTAAACTTTTGTTCTACACTACCACCACCACCATCATCATTGTTATTCTTGTTGCTAGGTAGTGACTCTCCCATTGGTAGCACTCCAAGGAATTTTACATTGATGAGATAAAGAATTTTTGGGGAAATCAAATCCTGCTTGATACCAAGAAGTTAAATTTGGATTTTCATAAGCAATTGAATGAGATCGAATATATTCATCAGTAGGATAATCTATTGGATCACAAGTCATTTCAATCATATTATTAGGTTGATAAATTCTTATATAATCAATTAAAAATTTTGCTGGCAATTTCAATTCATCGATATTTACCCTTGGATTCCACATATAAGATAATCCCATATTTAAAATTATTGACATTGGTTCTTTAGTAATTTCTCTCCATCCTATAAATTCATTAGGATGTAAAGCTGATCCATTTATAACAAATGTTGTAATATCATTAATTGAGAATTTTATATAACTATTGTTGTTTGTGTTGCTATCACTTTTATATTCCATGGTGAAAATTTGAAATGGAAATTCATCATCAATTAATGTTCCTAAAGAAATTGATTCTTGATAAACCGTACCTATATCTTCTCTTATTATAGTGACATTATCATCTATAATTTCTACATAATCATAATCTGGTCTCCACCATTCATCAAATGGAGCCACTTGTAATGTTTGTACCCCCCAAAATTTATCATATTGAAATAATCCTTCAATTATATCAATTTCAGGGGCACCACGACCAGTTCCATGATTAGGATGATCTCCCCCCTGACAAACACATTTACTTAATCTTTGACCTGGTAAATAAGACATTTCTTCATTTAAGGTTGATTGATTAGGTAATATACCTAAATCACATTCATTATAAGTATAAGGCCAAATACCATCTGTAGTGGCTAAAAACCCTGGCCGAGCTAAATTTCCTAATGACCAAATTGCTGGCCATAACCCATTTTTAATTTCATAAGGTAATTTAGCTTTAATTTCAATTTTAACATGTTTATTAAAACATAATTTATTCCAAGTTTGTAACATCCCGGAAACATATTCTAATCCTGAAGAATAATTAAATTTATCAAATAAAATTTCTAAATTACTATTATTTGTCGTGATCATTTGTGGTAAATAATATTCTAAATCATGAGTTGCACCATAATAAAGTTCCACCGCAGTGAAAAATTGATCATCACCTTCATGAAATGTTCTACCATCAAGTTCAAATTCATCTGAAAATACCAATATCCAATCACCATCCTCACCAATAACTTCAGTCTCATTAGTTTTATTCAAGTTGTAGAATTCTGTAGGAGTATCGGGATCAATCAAATTAGTTCGAATTGATTTCAATTGAGCATAATTTATGTTTGTCAATTTTTCAATTTTATCACCATTTCTAATTGGATTGTTAATTATAAAACTACTCATAATAGCAAAAATGATTGCCAATACAAATATTACTAATATTGTTACAATAGCAATAATAAATCGGAAACTTTTTTTCAAATCAATACGTTTAAATCTCCATTGCCATTGCCATTGCCATTTCCCACCAGACTTCTTTTTCTTTTTACTGCTGTTTCCATCACCAGTCGTGTTATTATTATTGGTTTGTCCATTTCTTGAAGTTACATAACTCGGATCTTCATCTTGCTGGCCGTGGTGGTGCAGTTCAAATTCTTTATCCATATAATAAAATGGATTATCTAAATAATTAAATTTTTTGGTCGTTATATTCCGTTGAGGAGAAAAATATCGTGAATGTGATTTAATGGTGAAATTTTGTTGTAATCCACTAGATGAAGATCCTGATTCTTCATTAATCACGGGGGCAGTTGTAGTTGTAGTTGTATCATTATCATTATCATTAGAAGTTGATGAAGAAGATATTAATCCTGATATATTACTTGAATCACTACTCATAATGATACATTAATTATTATAAAGTCAAAAAAAAAAAAGTTCGGGTTCTTTAAAAGAAGTAGAAAGAATAGTTGTTGATTATTTTAAAAAGAATGAAGAAAAAGTATTCTGTTGATAATTCTAACAATTGTTTAGGGTTATTATTGCCGCAAAAATCTGTATACTATAAAAAAAATATATTGCAAAAAGAAAAACAAAAAAAAAAGCAAAATCTAGAGCTAATACTTAGCCTAGCCTAGATATATACCCCCTTTTTTTATCTAGTTTACCAAAATCAAAGAAAGAGAACTTATACTTTCCTTAATAATCATCTTTTTATAGATAAAGCGAATATGATAAATATATCTAGATCGGTTATTATTAGAAGATTACACTAAAAATTTATTTCCTTCCTCTTTTTTTTTTCTTCCACTAAGGAAGAAGTTTGTTGCTATTGCCAAAAATAACATTAACAAGATATTCACTCTATCTCTTGTAAGAAAGATCCTTTCCCTCAGTAAAATATAAAAATTTCATAAATTGAATATGTTAGAGGTTAACTAATTTCACACCTCAGCACATGTACACAATCACTCTCACTTGAAAAACACTTTGTTAAACTAAAATCATCTTATTTATTGTTAATTCATTTTGTTAATGTTTATGTATTTATATATATATATATATATATATGTATTTGCTATGTGGGTCGGGGCGTACCACAACAGATGAACAATTGCAATATTTTGAAATAATAAAAAAAAGGTAATAATATGTATGTATATGAATTTCATTATATTATGGGTTATTAAATTTTTATTTATTTTCTTGTAAATTAAGGGAATTTCAACTAAAACAGTTTAATAAAACCAACAGTTATTATAAAAAATACTAATAACCAATAATAATTATAAGAATTGATTTATTCAAAAGCATGAGGTAGACGGAGATTAGGAGGGGCAGGAGGACTTACTAGATTAAGGGAGATGAAAATGAACTAATGATAATAAGTAGGGTACATTATTAAAAGTATATATATATGTGTGTATGTATGTGTTTGTGCTTGTGTGTGGTGTGTGTGTGTGTGTGTGTTGGTGTATGTATGTTTGTGTGTGTGTACGTGTATATGATTAAATGTTATAAGCTCTAGGACATTCACCTTCTGGACCAATGAATTCTGGATCTCTCCAAGGACCAACATCTTTTAATAATAAATCGTCATCAGAAACATCTGACATACCACCAAATTTGACTGGTAAATTTTGAGGTGGGATTTGTTTCAATAATTCTTTTTTATAACTATAACCTAAAATATGAATTTTAGAAACAGTCACTGGATCCAAAAATGGTTTGAATAATTTAAATGCAGTAGAAAACCCAAATGGAGCATTAATCAAATAAAATTTACCCATTCTTTCTGGATAATAATCTTGACCAATTTTTGAAGCTTCTCTAACATAACCAATGACATTATAAGCTGAAGTTACACTAATACCCAGTAAATCCAACACAGTACAAGAAGTTTCCACTAAATAACCAGCTTTTCTTGAACATGCAGGCAAACGATATTGACACATGGCTTCATATTCCCATACCAAGTTTTTAAGCATACGTTCTTGAGTAGTGATTTTCAACATTTTCACTAAATCAACTTTACCCAATTCTTCAAAATAAACTGGACGACCATCTTTATCAGTTTTATGATAATAAGTTGGATACATTTTAGCAACAATGGGTTTTTCTTCATAATGGAAATCTTTTAAAATGGTATTAACACCAAAATCTTGTCTCCATTTTTCACAAGCTACAAACATATCAATAGCTTTTTGAATATCAAATTTTCTTGCTCTAAGAAATCTTAAAAGTGATGCATCATCTAATCTGTCTTTATAACCCAATTCAGTTAATTGTTGTCTGAATATATCTAAAGTGGTTTTTTGTTCAGGTGTTAAATTTGATGTGTAACCTGTTTGATCGGTTGGAGCGGTGATTTGTGGATAAGAAGCCAATACTTCTTCAGTAGTCATCGTAGTCATTTAGTGGGATGGGATGAGAATGGCAAAAGATGGGATGGGATAGGACTATATATTATCAAAATTGTGTATCCAAATAAAAGATGATATATAAATCAATTTTGAAAATACAACAGGAATAAACAAGTTTTATAAAGAAGAAAGGGAAAAAGAGAGGATATTGAAAAAAAAAAAACAGAAAGCAAAGAAAAAAAAGCAATGAAAGTTGAAACTGTGTGGGTGTGTCTACTGTGTGTGTGTGTGAAAAGAACAAGGCAAAAAAAAAAAGAAAACAACAAACTAAAAAGATTGAAAACTCGAATATGTGTTGTAGTAATAGATAATAGAAAAAAAGATTAACTAAGATAAACGATTTTATTACTTTAAAATCACAATCCATTTATGAATTATCAATTAAAACGTTAAAAAATCAAAAAGAAAAAGATTCAACTCTACAACAACAACAAATAATCTTATTGCTGCTGCGGCGGTCTCCTAATTTGTTGTTGTTGTTGTTGTTGCTTCTGTTCGTGTGTGAGGAAATCCTATTCGAAGATTAACGTGTATTGCAAAAAAAAAAAAAATATTTAGTAACTGTTGTCGTTTGTATGAGGAATAATTCTTCTTCTTCTTCTGTAACAGAATTTTGTTGAGAAATTTGTAAACAATAAAGAAAAAGAAATTTTAACTGTGCGCGCGCGTGTACAAGTGCCATAAATAATTCAACAAATTTCTTTTCTTTCTTTCTTTCTTTTTTTTTTGCTCGGAGTCGCTTAAATATATTTTTATTACATTCTACACGAAACAACAACTAATGAACCAACCAATCAACTCACAATAGCAATAGCGATAGCAATAATAACTAACGGTCAATTTGCATATATTCACCACATGGGGGAAAGTCATCTCTAATTCTTAATCAGTGAGATGCCCTAATAATCAATTAACCGGCGTAACAGTTTTCTTTTATTCACCTTCCTCCTATTTTTTTTTTAACGAGACACGTCATAACGGCGGTGAGTTCAAGCCGATAGATAAACCAAAAGGCACTAATTTTCCTTCGACCCCTATTTCTTTTCTTTCCCGCCCCTCCCCATTCTCTCCCCTCATTTATCTTACTACACAAAAATTTTTACAACCCTCATAAGTTCGTATGAAGTCATTTCTACCAAGGCTCAACTACTTAGACTTTCTTATAATTGATACATCCTTATCATGTCATCGTACTTTTGTTTGTGGTGGTTAGGGAATTTGATCTTGCGGTATTTTTTATTTTTTTGTTTTTCTCTCAGACAGAAAGAGATTAGTTTGGTTCCGAAGAAAGCCGAATTCCTTACTACCGTTATCGCTCTTTCATCATTAAGGATTTTTTAAACTATGCAGATCTTTTTTTTTTTTTTGCGCCGATGATGATGATCTCTAACCATTTTATAGACCCCACGTGATCCATATTTTTCTATCTATCAAATATGATCTTATAAACTTTTCATGTCTTGTGGTTGATTTTGATCTTGTATGAATACAAAACAACAAATCTTAATCTGCATATCAATAAAACACACATACAAGGGTTATTGGCTATTTTTGCAAAACCATAATATATTAAATTACAAAATTAACACATAAATATATACACATCAATGTCAATACTCTTTCAATTTCTTGGAATCAATTTTTCCGTAACCATTTTTTGAATGGATTCTTTGAAGTATTTGGTTTAATAGCACTACCAATACTAATAGTACTAAAAGTTGAACTTAATCTTTGATTACGATCAGTTTCATTATAACCATCTCCAGTATTATTATTATTATTATTATTATTATTATTATTGTGACCATTAACATCATGACCATTTCTATTCCCCATACCACCATTATTTATTAATGAATTCATTGTAGAATTACCATTTAATTTCTGATGATCATTAAATTTCAATTTTAATCCTGATAATGCATGATCGACCAATTTTTTATATTGATTATTTGATGAAGGAACATGATCAGAATAAATCAAACAATTTCTACTAGTATCTAACCAACATTTATTCATAATATCATCAGTGAACGAATCCCATATAACTTGATCTTTATAATTATTAGGAAATTCATAATTTTCTAAATAAATTTCCAATTCTTGAATTTTATTCATGATTTTTGTACTTTGTTTTTGAATATCTTTTAAAGTAATATTAGAATTTATAAATGAAAAAATTTCTTCATTACCTTTACATAATGATTTAATAAATCCTTCAGTTTCATTATCACCAGTCAATTCAAGAAATTCCAGTTTCTCAAATTCTAATGATCCAATTTGATATTTATTTTCATAATTTAATTTTAAATCACTTAAATTTAATATAGGATCTAAATCTGGTGTTCCTGATTGTGATCGTGATCGTGAACGATCTCGTTCTCTTTCCATATCTCTTGATGGACTATTCACTGGGGTCCCTAAATTACTCATTGAACCATTATTGTTATTACCAATATTTTTGACATATTTACTATAATCCAATAAATGAACAATTTCCGTTAATCTCAAATATTTATCAATCAAATAAGGAGTTGTGGGTAATTCATTAGAAGTTTTATCTAAACCTAAATCAAATCGTTTAACTTCATGACTTAAATCCAATATTTTTTCATTAAAATCATTTTTCCGACCCGTCAATTTATCAAAATAATCATAAATTTCTGGTGTATGTTTCCTTAAAAAAACATTCATTCTTACTAAATGTGGTTCCTTATGGGGACTAAATTCTTGTCGATTAGCAAAATTAAGTAATATTTTGGCAATTAATGTCAATGTTCTTTGTGTACTACCCGTTTGATGATTTTTAGCTAAATAAAATAATTTTGGATTCAATATTGCCGGACAAAAAAATCTTAAAAATATAAATGCTGATAAACAATTCAAACTAGTAACTTTATCTTCAGGATCACACACTAATTCAACTTTAGTTCGGAAATTCTTCAATTGTAATTTTATTTGATCAGGTAAATCATTCGATGTTATATATATTTTATACCAAATCTCTTCAACGTATCCATACAAGTTTTGGAAATTTTCTTCCACCATTTGTTTAATTCTTTCATTTCTTTCACGTTCCTTTTCTGCATTGTAATCAGCATCATCATCACTACTATTGTCATCATCGTCGTCGTCATCATCACTAACATCTTCATTTTGCCCATTCTCTAACCCAGTAGCTTCATGAATGCTTTTCCCCTTTCGTAAAGCACGTTCTTGTATTCTGACATATCTTGGATCAACTTCACAATTTTTCTTTTCATTACTAATTTTAGCAAAGAAATCTCCAAATACTTTTTCAAGATATTCTTGTCCAATACGTAAATTATATTTTTCTAATGATTTAGAAAAAATCGATGATCCTCGAAATAATGTATTGAACACATTATTATGTGAAGATTGTTGTTGTGTCTTGGAATTAGAAACTGCTTGATCTTGACTATTACGTTGATGATAATTTTTCCTCGTCATAATATCAACATTAACTAATTCTACTTCCATTAAACTTTTGAACCAATCATCTTCTACTTCAAGACTTTGGAAAATATCTAACAATACCAAACTAACACGTTCAAAATCTGATGAAGGGACATTTTCATTACAAAACTTGATCAAATCTTTCATGGGGGCATTAACAAGCATTTTTTCTAATGGTTTGAATACCAGGGGTGAAAGAATATGATATTCTTGTAAATGGACTTCTAATAGTAATTTCCCAATGGGGATATTGTTGGGATCATTAATAGTCAATCTAACAATATCTAATCCAGCATTCAGATTCGATGCCATACTAGATAACGGCACCGTATTCATTTGTATAGCTTGACTAGATTCACTACTAGTCATAATAGTCGAAGTGGTTTTGATTTGTTTGGTCAAAATATCGGGTGTCACATAAACCGTACCAATTAATTTATCACCAGTTGAATAAGATGAATCATTAAAAGAACATTTTTTAATTAAAATATGTACCATTTGGGTTGAGATCGGTAGATCAGTCAGAAACTCTTCTTTCCAAAATGGATTATTGGTATGATTAACAGTTGCCGTTCTAGACCATGGGAACCCCCACATTCTTACTTCCGCATAAATTTTCCCCAGTTTGTTAGTTTCAGTATTTTCAAATTTGGCTTCAATAATGTCAATAGACATTTTTTTCGATACTCGGAAATTTGCTTTGGAAAAATCATATAATTGAGGATGTTCAACGTTATGAATAAGTTTTGATTCATTATCAAACGATCCAATGTATTCTCGTTTAGCAAAATAATTTAATCCAACAAACCAATCTTCTAAATCAATATGTAAGGGGAATTCAATCAAAATTCTTTGATTATTAGGAATGATTTTACCATCACGTGTTAAAAAGGGCGTCAATAATTGATCAGGAGTCAAGGTACTTAATGTTCTTATAACATTATTATAACGTAGTTCTTTCAATTGTCCAATAAATAAGATATTTGAACTATTGAAAATCGAATTATGCATTTCTCTAATTTCACTAGACAAAATCTGCTTTATATCAATCGAATATAATAAAGTCCCATCTAATTCACTGATAAAATTTAAAATCCCATGAGAATTCAATGCCCCCATGGCATAAAACCAACCTTCATTGATACTATTATGATTATCTGACAGTATTTGTGGAGTTATTATATAGGAATTATCAAAATTGGCTTTAAAATCATCCATTTTCTGTTGATACACGGGTGCTTTAGGTCCCGGGACAATATTCAAATTTTTATATTTATTGGGTAATGGTCCATAAATTTTAAATCGACAAACCAATAATTCATAAATTGGGGCATTGGGATTGAATCCTTCAATAACTTTATTTTCACAATACCATTTTTTGGCTAACCCCTGAGGTTTTAAATTTTGCCACACCATAAGACAACTCAATAGATTACCGAAATTTGCTTTTGAAGGTATCCTTATATATAGTTTATCATTATCAAAAGTCTTTATAAGAATCGCTGGTGGTTGATGTTCATTGTCTTCACTTGACTTCAGGTGCAGTTGATCCGAAGCGTTCAAATTACTACTTTTTCTTAATAAATTACGTCTTGTGGAAGTTGTTGGTGGTGGTTGAGAAATGGAACTTTTACCTGACCCCGATATATTTGAATCAGGATAAATTTGTATAAAACAAGATTGTAAAGATTGTAGTAACAAATAATGATTGTCTTCTGAATCAGATGAAAATAATTGGCCTTGTTCTGTGATTGTCAATGTATTGACATGAATCCAATTTATTGTGTCAACTGAAACAAGGAAATTGTGACCTTCAAATACTCCTTTATCACGAGAAATGATTTTATGAAATGCAGATTGATAAGCTGGAGGCATTATTAGGGATGATAGATTATCTTTATAAGTAATAATAATACAGATAGTTTTAATTTAAAAATGTGGATAACCGTACACAGTCTAAATGGGGATTAATTTTTTTTGGGGTATAAACAAAACAAAACAACAAATCAAACTTGGGTTTTTAGGAAAACACACACAAACAAATACAATATATATATATTATATATAGGATAGAACTGAAATAAATTTTGGTATTGGATTAAACACCTAATTGATGAAAAAAAGGGGATTGTTATGAGTTATTGATAAGTTGTCTTGATTGAGGGCTGTCTGTCTCATGTTTTTTTTTCTCCTGTCCTTTTGAACGTCGTTATTTAATTTTTTTTTAGAATTTTTAAATTCCTTTGTTTTTAAATTGAGGGTGGGACACGCTAACTAATAAATTGTAATATGCCTAAGATACACGCACCATGCAACAACATATAGCCAACCCAATATTTATTATAAGGAAGAAAACAGACGAAATCATTAAATAATAATAACACAAAGCTAAGGAAAATTTTTTTTAAAGTAGTAATAATGGAATGGAACATGTTATATTCTGTATGAACGAATTCTAATCGTTTACGTGTAATAAAATAAAATATTCAAAATTATGTATTTAGCGAATTATATTGGAGTATGTTTGGCGAATTGGTTAGAAAGTACCTAGTTATTGGATTATTCATAGTGTATTATAATGTAATAGCACCTCATTTGTGGCCCTTGATACTATCTTTTATATAGTGTCGGCTTAACTTGATTTGGAAATATCAGGATCAATTTTTTTTTAACGAAAGACAATAATTAATTCTAAGGATCTAATTAAATGTGCATAACTACATCAATGTCACAGATTTTATTTATTAACATTTAACACCCTAGAGCAACGAATCAATCAGTGTCAGCAACATGCAGAGACATTGAATTGTTGAAATGACAAAAATGATAACCAGTATTATCACTTCAACTGGGGTCGTGTAAATCACAACAATGTACACGTGAATTGACAAGGGAAAAAAAAATTTTCTATCAATGAATCATCAAATTTTTTGACATTCACACACACATCACGGGCAATAAAAAAAAATTTACCAATCTTAATAATCAGATACTTACTTCCCATCCCAATATATACTCACTTAACTTTCAGTTTTTTTGGTTTAATAGTATAAAGATAATTGATTATTTCATTCAAATGTATTGATTTAAATTATAAAAATCATTTAAACCAAATACACCTAACTCCCCCTTACCTTCATCCAATAATATCAGTATTCTCTAGAAAGAAGATATCAACAATAATAATAATAATAATAAAAGCAAGGGCAAAGCAAGCCGTATCCAATAAATTTGATCAATCAAACCTCAAACCAGCTTAAACGAGACACTATCAAGATCTAGCTAATCAAAAAAAAACTTTAATTTCCACTTAGACTTAATCCCTCAACTGATACAATGAGTAATTTACTTTTCCATAATTTTGATAAGAGTAACGACGACATCGAAGATTTCAATTCAACTGCGTCCAACATTATCTCCACCCGTGATAATGGATTAATCAACGATGGGAATGGTTCAGAAACTGATACTATTAATCAATACAATGAACAAGAATTATTGAATCAATTGCAAGATGAGCAATATACTTCTGATCATCCTATTGAACAGGCAGTACATTCATATGCTACCCACAACACCGACGAAGACTCAGAACAACATTATGAACATGCATGTGCTTACTGTGGAATCCATAATCCTAATTCTGTGATTAAATGTAACACATGTAATAAATGGTTTTGTAATGCCAAAACAAATTCTTCAAGTTCTCATATTGTCACTCATTTAATCATGTCTCGTCATAATCAAGTGAGTCTTCATGAAGAATCTGAATTGGGAGATACAACTTTAGAATGTTACAATTGTGGTAACAAGAATGTTTTCATTCTAGGATTTGTTAGTGCTAAACAAGAATCAGTTGTTGTGATATTGTGTCGTTTACCATGTGCTCGTTCTAAAGATGTCAATTGGGACACTAGTGAATGGCAGGCATTAATTGAAGATAGACAATTTTTGTCGTGGTTGGCACCTCCTCCAACTGAAGATGATTTAATTGAAGCAAGATTGATTACACCACAACAAATCTCCAAATTAGAAGCTCAATGGAGATTAAATCGTGCTGCAACAATTAATGACATTGACAACAATAAGGAAGCAGAACAAGAAGTTTTGCCAATTTTGATGAGATATAACGATGCTTTCCAATATCAAAGATCATTTGGACCATTAGTTAAATTAGAAGGTGATTATGATAAGAATTTAAAAGAATCACAAGCATTGGAACACATTCAAGTTAAATGGGCATTAGGATTAAATAATAGACATTTAGCTTCCTTTACATTGTCAACTTTTGAAACTAGTGATTTAAAAGTAGCAGTAGGTGATGAAATCATTTTGAGATATAGTGGGAATCAAGGTGAACCATGGGAAGGTCATGGATATATTTTGAGATTACCAAACGCATATCAAGAAGAATTCACATTAGAATTAAATCCATCGAAAATCATTCCACCAACTCAATTAACCACTGATTTCACGGCTGAATTTGTTTGGAAAGGTACTTCATACGACAGAATGCAACAAGCAATGAAAGATTTTGCTACTGATGAAGAATCGGTTTCATCATTTATTTATCATAAATTATTAGGACATGAAGTTTTACCTATTGAATTTGATATTGATTTACCGAAAAAATTTTCTCATCCAAAATTAACTGAATTGAATGTATCTCAAACTAATGCTGTTAGAACGGTTTTACAAAGACCATTATCATTAATTCAAGGTCCTCCAGGGACAGGTAAAACAGTTACTTCAGCAACAATTATTTATCATTTATCAAAATTAAACAAACAAAAAATTTTGGTATGTGCTCCTTCTAATGTTGCTGTTGATCATTTAGCGGCAAAATTAGACTTGTTGGGATTAAATGTAGTTCGATTAACCGCCAAATCACGTGAAGATGTTGAAAGTTCCGTGAGTCATTTAGCATTACATAATTTGGTCAATAGTAATGCTAAAGGTGAATTGAAAAAATTGATTAAATTGAAAAATCAAGTTGGTGAATTATCTGTGGCTGATACCAATAATTATTTAAAACTTTCTCGATCCTCAGAAATGAAAGTTTTAAATAAAGCTGAAGTTGTTTGTTGTACGTGTGTTGGTGCTGCTGATAGAAGATTATCACAATTTAGATTTAAAACAGTTTTAATTGATGAAAGTACTCAAGCTTCTGAACCAGAAGTTTTAATCCCTATTGTTAAGGGAGCTAAGCAAGTTATATTGGTGGGTGATCATCAACAATTGGGACCAGTTATATTAGATAAAAAAGCTGCGGATGCCGGATTAAAACAATCATTATTTGAAAGATTGGTGTTTTTAGGACATGTTCCTATTAGATTGGAAGTGCAATATAGAATGCATCCATGTTTATCTGAATTCCCAAGTAATATGTTTTATGAAGGATCATTACAAAATGGGGTCACTAGTGATGATAGATTAATTGAAGAATCTACATTTCCTTGGCCAGTTATTGATACCCCAATGATGTTTTGGGCCAATTATGGTCGTGAAGAATTGAGTGCTAGTGGTAATTCATATTTGAATCGAGTTGAAGCCATGAATGTTGAAAAAATCATTACTAAATTATTTAAAGATGGAATTAAACCGGAACAAATTGGGGTTATTACACCTTATGAAGGTCAAAGAGCTTATTTGGTGCAATTTATGCTGGTCAATTCAACATTGTTGGATAAACGTGATCAATATCTTAATGTAGAAATCACTAGTGTTGATGCCTTCCAAGGTCGTGAAAAAGATTTTATTATTTTAAGTTGTGTTCGTGCTAATGATTCTCAAAGTATTGGGTTTTTAAGTGATCCAAGAAGATTAAATGTTGCCTTAACAAGAGCCAAATATGGGTTAGTGATTTTAGGTAATCCTCGATCCTTGTGTCGTAATAGATTATGGAATCATTTATTGATTCATTTCCGTGAAAAAGGGTGTCTTGTTGATGGTCCATTAGATAATTTACAATTATCAATGGTACAATTGAATACAAATAATATGAGACCAACCACTTCAGCATTTTCAAACAATAATGGCAATAATTATTCTAATGGTCGTCAACGGAGAGGTAAATTTGGTGTTGCTTCGACAATCAATTCAGTGACAGATTTTGATAGTGCTAGTATTTTATCCTATGACAATAGTGCCATTGTTCATAAAAGTGGTCACAATGGGAATAATAATAATAATAATATAAAAGAAGAAATGTGGCCTGCTTTGAATGGTAGACAACAAGTTTTCGACGGTGATAATAGTTTAAGTGCCAATTTCTATAATAAATTAAACAAGATTGATAAAAATTATGGTGGTGGAAGATATACTAATGATGGTAATAATATTGAAGATGATATTAAAAGTATCACTAGTACATTTGCTGCTGGATTGAATTTTTAAAGCATAAGTGTGTTTCTGTTTGTAACAGTAGGTGTTTTAGGATGTAGTGAAAGTATATAATTGTGAAATCTATAGGTCTTATCCATGTTTTATGACACTCCACCCCACTCCTTGTATTTTTCCGAAACTAAAAATAATTAAAACAGTGCTTTATCGAACGATGAAACACATAACAAAAAAATGGAAACTAAACAATTAGTTTTAGTTAACATATGATTAAACAATTTAAGTTATTCAGTTTATTGTAGGAATTATATTTCCACTTGTGTAATAAGACGATACGATTGAAATAAGATAGTACTGATATAATCACAATTGGGCCTTTGGTGTATACGGCACAAGTTTTTCATGTCATACCTCTGGTTACTATTAATCTAAGATACTTGGTGCATATAACAAACTATGTTATTTATTTACGTGGGTCGGTGAAACTCATTGATATCTGAAACCAAGTCTTCATTATCGAAAATATTTGCAGGAAGGTTATTTTTAAACGATAAAGAGGTTTAGTAGATAACCCGAAGTTCTAGATTTGTATGATATTATAAGAGGTATTCCTTTCTAAGCCAATCAATTCCCCCATCCCGAGTACCTTTCAAATTACCGAGAATGACAAGAACTATACAAATTAACATTTTAAAATATTGTGCTAAGAGAAGTAATGCCCAACAAATACTGCACGAAGCTAAGGAATACAAAGAATCCCCATCCTGGATTTATTTGTTGGCCATAAAGTAACAAAACCAGGTATCATAATTATTATCAAAAAAAGTCTAGATTCATAATAATTTGTTTCAAATTGATGCAACAAAAGTAATACTTGCAGCAAGTGTCCTATTGTATAATGATTTAATTATAATAGCTAATTATATTCTTTTATAATTGAATTATATTCATTGGTACACGTCAAGTAATTTACTCCACTCCCTCCCCTCCTTCTTCTGCGGCCTTCAAAAAAAAGTCATTTTGTAATTATAAACAAAAAAATCAAAACCTCAAAGATTAATTCAAAGGTATAATGGAAAAGAGAGTGCAAATATCAGTTTCAGCTTAAGACTCATTCAATTTTCTGATTATCAAGACTAATTGATATGATATGTCACCTAGAGAATGTATTTAGTTGATGTTTTTAGTACAACAACACATTTTTTTTCTTCAGATTTGGCTCATAAATTATACCAAAAAAATGAAATAACTATTTAGAATTACTGATTCCCAATTAACTAATGGTCAACAAGATCCCATTGATTGCTTTTGTTTTGTAACCAAATTTCTATATAGATTATGCATTTTGTTGGGTAAAATCAGGATCTAATTTATTACTGATTTCATTAAACCATGCAGACAAATCAAGGAGTTTCTAAGATTTGCCTCCCCCCCTCCCCTCTCGCTTCATTTTTACAACATCTCTTTCCCCCCCGCCCTGACCAAAGAGTTTTGGTCATAGGACAATTAAGTCAGGGGAACAATAGCCACAGCTCAAAGTAGTGCGTGACCATACAATAAGAGCGTGTGAAGGTAAAAAAATTCTATTCACTTAACAGAACCCGCCTCTTAAACAGAACAAGTTTAGGAAATATGACAAATAAAAATAACAAAATGCCGAATCCGAACTTAGAGCAAGTATTACAACCGTTGTGATTGGTTAATGTGAACTAGCAAAATTGGCGATTTACGGCAGAAAATGGAAAAAGGAAGGAGAAAATTCATTTAAGCCTAATATTTCTGTTGTGGTGGTGGTTGTAATGGTAACCATCACACACAAAATAAATTAAAATTTACGTTCACAACCAAATCAAGCGAAAAATTTTCCACTCATTCTATGAATAATAGAATTGGCTGTTGTTGTTGTTTGTCTTTTAATTATGTATGCTTTTATTAATACAAGTAAAAGTTTGTCTTACAATGTAGGTTCCATTTTCTAGTAACGAAGATATTGGACTACGTATAAAGAAAAAAAAAAAAACATACTCTATAAGTGTTTCGATACATGTCAAAAAAATTTTTTTTTCTTGGTATTGCGTTATAAAGTTCTATAATGTAAAGCATGTTAAAATGCAAATTAATTTTGTCCAACTTTACCCAAGAAAATTTTGATTGTTAACAAAGTCTAAGTCAAGTTAATTTGATTTTGATTTCGAAGATTTACATTGTTTAAAAGAGAAGCTTCAAAATATTTTTTTGTTTATTCTTTTCTTTAGGGGGAGAAAGAAAATCTTTTGGGGGAACGGAGGGAAAAGAAAGGGGGGATGGGCGGTTGATCGGTGTGTGGATATCAATATCCTTCCGCTTCCCACTGTTTTAACTTTTTAAAGTCAATATAAATTTAAATGAAGTTTTTAACAGGGAATTCTTTGACACATATACACACACACTCACACGCCCTCACATATATTATTAATCACGAATGAGCAAATTCTTTTTTTTTTGGTTTTGGTTTTGGTTTTGATTTTGTGGTTAAGAACTAAATCAAAACTAAAAAAATGTGAACGTTGTTGGTGGAAAATCCCAAAAAAGTGAAAAAATGACCCAATTTATGTCTGATCTCATAACATTGGGAATTCAATTAACCCTGGTTGTCAATTGGGAATAACGCGTCCTTAAAATTCGCCTTACCAACTGACTTTCGCCTCCAACTATCAACGACGCGGTTATCACAACCATCACCACCACAAACCATTCACCCACAATCCCCCCTAAACAGCAAAAGTACTTAAAAAGAGAGTATGCATAATCAAAAACAATAGAAAGTAAATTCTATTTCCTTTGTAGTTATTGTATATCTATATAATTGAGCACAATAGCAAAAAAAAAAATTAAATAGCGTTAATTATGTGTGTCATGCATAATGCAATTGAGCTCGAACAATGAACTTCTTTTCAATTGGGAAAAACTAGAATGAACACTTGAACAAAATAAATTACACAGATACGTATGAAAATTGATTTCAAAACACCTGTTTTAATAATCAAACCGTTTTTTTTTTATTATTACTAATTTTTCTTTGTTTCTTTTTTTTTTTCAATTTTGTCATTCCCACTATGAAGAGAAGTTCCACAAATACTAACATAAATCCAAGGATCGAGGCCTAATGTTTCAGATTTTAGTGGTAATACGTGCCGCCGACAGTCCGATTGTTCTACTTTTTTTTTCTGTTTCTTTGTCGCCTTATATTTTATCCTCGGCTCTCCCACCCCCATTCAGTCGCCTGGGAGAATAATGACAATATCTAGATGGTTAGAAACCTACGGTGCTAAATTGACTAAACACACCAACAGTTTATAAAGATGTGGAACAAAATCAGCACATTCTATAATAGAAAAAGCAGACCAGATAATAATTGGCATTGACTTATCACAAACACCCATTATATCAATAATAGAACAAAAAAGAAAACCCAATAAAATTGTGTATCTGTTGTTATATATCAACAAGAGTAAATCAGAAAATCTTTAAAGGTTATTTCTTTATCCAGAAGGAAAAAGGGTAACAACTAGACAAAACTAAAAAAAAAAAATCATTTAAAACTAAATCAGTTTTCCTTCTAAAAATGATTCAAATCAAATCAAATGTTTAGATTTTTCTTTTTCTCTTTTCTTTCTTACTCCCTCTTTCTCTGTTCAATTATTTAAAAAAGCTTACTTATTATTAAAGAGATTCCAATTCCAATATACCATTTGCACGTCATTCGGAAACAATTGCCCTAATCACAACAACTCTTTCACCACCTTTTGATTAGGTTTCTTTTTTGTCAATTAAAAGAAGTATTTTTTGTTTTTGAAATTAATTTGAAATAGGAAAATTTTTTTTTCCTTTTCTTTTTCGCACCCTAGCAACCATCACACGCGCACCCTTCCAACGACACCAGATTGAGAATTTTGTCCTTCCACTCGCCCACCCGCCCAACACTCACCCAAATTCACCCAAATTCACCTAACCCACCTAAATCCACGTTAATACTTGCACACAAAAAGGAGTCAGAAAATAATAATAATCTTTTTGGTGTATTTTTTACCGAATTTAGTTTTAGTGTCGTTCTTACTATTATTGTCATTCGATTCAGTTGTGCCAGAGTCACAAACTAAAATTTCGACTTAAAATATTTATTACACAAAGCACCAACAAGAATTTACAAGACAACTACGACACATAATCCCATCACCCCCTCCCCATCAACAACATACTCACTTCGGCAGCAAAAAAAAAAGGTATACAGAAACAAATTTTTCAAATCCATACCATAAGAAACTTGATTCTTACAATAGTTTTTTTTGATCTGTAATTTAGTTATTTTCTTAATCAATTGGGTGGGAATTACTAATTATAACTTCACAAAACTTATTATTCTAATTATAATTACTAATAATTTTGTCTCCCCCTAGAAAGAAAAAATTTATTCTTTGATTTTATTTTTTTGAGTTTTCAACACTTCTTTTTTTTTAAACTTGATTTGATTTCATACATACACACTCACACTCACATACTACATATACATACATACACACATACACATACACAATTCAATTTTTTTGGCGTTAACCTTTCAAATTTCAATTTCAATTTCATCATTCCACCGTTCCTTCATTTTCAACTAAAACTACATTTTGTTGTCAAAGCCAAACAGTATTATCCTTCTGCATAATTTTTTGTTTTTGTTTTTCCTTTTTTTTCTACTTTTTGGTTCCATATTTCAAATTTCATCTTTTTCTTTTTTTGTTGTTTTTTTTGGCTTTTTATTTTCCACTAATTACAATCTAAAACTTAGACCCTTACCATTCAGTTACTATAATATTTACTAATTGTGTCAATTATTATATTATTTGATATTATTAACCATATCATTCACTCCATTTGAAACACTACCAAAAAAAGTCATAGTTATAACCAAAAGTCGCTTTGATATTTTAAAATTTCTACCACCTATTACCCACTTAATTGAAAAACTACCACTTTTTTCAGACAATTTGTTTTCATAAACCACACCCCAGCTACAACTACACATTAGAAATCTAAAGCACCATTTTTAACACATATTATGCCTCCAAAACAACCATCAAGATCAAGATCAAGATCCAGATCCAGAGTTCAAGAATTGATACTAAACCCAATATCCAATGAAAATGAAACTACCACAAGTAATTCCGTTCCTTCTAATGCAACAGAATCTAGACCAAATTCAACTACTAACAACAATGCTCCAATTGGAGAAAATAATAAACAGCAATTGACCAAAGTTGCAAATTTTGCAAACAACCCTCACCGGATAAAGTTATCAAATGCAGATATAAAAATAATTATGTTCTTTATCATCCAAATACGCCCATTCAAATACTTAGGAAATAGTGGTGTTACACAAGCAAATAAATGGGAGGAAATCCGGCACAAATTTATGGAATACAAAAGAAATCTGCACGAGACTAACTTTATCGTTCCAACGGTAAGAACGTTGCAGAGGCAACTCGCCACTGCAATCAAAAAAGCTGTTTGTAGAAGAGATTCTCAAAGAAGGAATGGCGTTCGAACTATACAATATCATGAGATTCCGGATTCATTGACAGAAATAAAAGAAGACACGCATTATCTGTATAATAATATTAGTATGGACAGTACATTTGCTGAACTAGAAACTGCTGTTTACGAATTACAAGAATTGAGTAACAAAATCAAGTATTTGAAAATTCAATCCAATAACTTTGTTGCTGCCACTATAAACACAGCTCCAGCACCAGAAGAAGAGCAAGATCCAGCACCTATAGAACGACAGGCTCAACAACAACAACAACAACCAGTAGAACAACAACAGCAGCCAGTTAATCCACCACCAGTACAAGAAAATTCTACTACAACCACTTCAACATTCTACCCTAGCATTAGAAATATGATTCATTTAAATAGTGATGAAGAACCAAACTCTAACCTAACTGCTCGTACTCCAACAACTTCTACACCCACTCCTTCTACTTCTACTGCTACTACTACTACTGTTACTGCTACTACTAGCAATAACCACATACCAGTCATAACTAGCCCAGTTCCAAGCTCTTCATCAAGACCAATACCAAACACTGCTGCCAATCAAACCGTTGTTGATACTTTCTATACAAATCAACTTCATCAAACAATCACAGACCAATTAATCAGTTTTAGACAAGAATTGACAAGTAATAATGAAATTTTGGTTGAAAGAAACCGTCAAGGTGCTGCATTAGGAGATTTATTAGATCAAAGAATTAAAAAATTAGAAACCACTCTAATTAAAACTAATAATCAATTCAAGAAAAAATTTGAAAAATTGACTACTGATCATTTCAATAAGATTAATAGCATCACAAATGAGTTTCTATTGGAACAAAAAGATTTAACTAGACAAATTAAGCAGTTATTCAATCAAGATCCTCAAAATAATGAAAATTTACAACTGAGAATTACTAAAATTGAGGAATTGTATGAAAGTTTACTCAACAAAAGAAAATCACTGTGAACAGGGTTTTTTTTTAGTTACTTTTGTTGGAGATTGTTTGTATTTACAGTTGAAGCGATATGGTTTTTGGGGTAAAAGATGTTGGAAATTGACGAAAAAAATATAAAAGGTTATTATATTGTTGAGATTTTTAACCATTTTGGGTCTTGTTAGGTGTTTTTTTTGTTAAAGGAATCCTATTTATGTACTATTAAAAAGATAAAAAAGTATTTGATTTTATTTTATTTGATTCATTGTTGCTTTTAGAATTATCATTGTTGGGGATTGGATATTTAATCCAATTATATTTGTATTACTACTTGGGAATCAATTCATTTATTAAAATCCGGAAAATAAAAGTTTTGCCGTTTTGTTTGTTTTTTCGTTTGCCTTTTTTTCTGATTATTGATGTTATATTATGTTTTTCATTGTTTTAAGTATTGCTTGGAATGGGAATATTCTATTTTGTTGGTATTTTTTCATGTTATAATGTTTTTTTTTTGCAATCATTATGTTCATTGTTCAAGTACAAATAGATAGTTATTTATCTTTATTCGAATGCTAACAAAGCTTCTTGGATGTATTTATTTTGTATTTTATATGTATATATACTCCTATTTCCATATCCTATATATTAGTTATCCTATTATAAATAAAATTTTATTTATTTGTTTGTTTGTTTGTTCTATATTAGTGGTTATCTGTAGTGGTGGACCACCTCTGTCTCTATGTAGGTGCTTAGGTGGTAATGTTTTCTTGGCTGAACAGAATATAGGGGTAATATTGGAATGTTATTGTCTTTGTATCGTACATTCAGGTGTAATTTCCAAAATCAACCAAACTAAAAGTAGCACTGAATGCACAACAATGCCATCAAGTAGTGAAAACTCTCCCAGTAACTCAAACTTATCATGGAGGTAATTCAAAACGTTTTAATTAACTTTGACCACTAGGGAAAAAAAAAGGGGGGTAGAACAAGAAAACCAGACAAGAAAAAAAAAGTCAACCAGTTGTCTAAATTCATTGTTGCAAAACTTCCAAAGATGTTTCCATCCATAATCATCACTTTATTTTCCATTTATCAGCTCATCTATTCATATAATGAACATACCATTAACTATTATCCACCCACGGAATTGGCCATTTCTGATGAAGAAATTGTAAATCGAGCTGTCCAAGAATTACACAATATCGATGCCGCCAACGACTTGAATGAATGTATGACATGTAAAACTCGTTTGCAAGTTGCCAAGTTTATTAGTTTAACCCGTCCTGATTTAGTACCACAAATATTCTCCACTTGGTGTGTTGAATCTGGTTTTGATGAAATCCAATGTCATATGAATTACGGTTATCCCAGTGAAGATTACTGTACTATGGGTAATGACTTTACCAAGATGGTTAGCCTCATGAATCCATCAGGTTTGGATGGCGATTATTTCTGTTATTATCATGATAAAAACTGTGGGGTATTACCCGAGACTCCACTTGTTGACATGAGTAGATTGTGGCCACTGAAACCGCGTAATTATTTACCGCCAGACAACAGTGGTGAGACCTTCCATGTATTACACATAAGTGATATCAACCTCCAACCAGATTACAAAATGTTTGCTGAAGCCAATTGTACCCAAAGTTTATGTTGCTCCCCTCATTGTAGAAATTTGCAAGATTCAGCTCCCAACTTCAATGAAAATTTAGAAGGTGGGTATTTTGATAGTAGCTATAGTAGAAACCATTTTGAAAAAGGATCATATATGGATATCACCAAAATCAAAAAACCGACTTGGAGACCAGCTCGACAATTTGGCGAATATAACTGTGATTCACCAGCATTGTTATTAAACAGTACCATGCAAGGTATACGTGATTTGCATCAAAACCATCTTTCGTTTGAATTTGCATTATTCACTGGAGGGACAGTTGACCATTCTGACAGACTGTTTATGAGCAAAACTAAAAACATCGTTTCCCAAGATACCAGTTATAGAATTCTTAAACATTATTTGGTTACAGTTGACGTAATCCCGACTTTTGGTACAAGAGATATTTTCCCAATGAATCAATTGCCGCAAAAAAATTTAACAGAAAATTCCAATTCGTACCAATGGCAATTTGATTTCTTAGCAGATCTCTGGCTGGAATTAGGATGGATTGATCATGAATCTTCCAAACAGGTTAGATATTCCCAAATTGGTTATTCACTAGTCACTTCCCGTGGTTTGAAAATCATTTGTTTAAACTCCAATGTTTGGAATGTGAAAAACTTGTATGCCTTTTGGGAAGTATTATCAATTGATTCATTTGGTATGTGGAAATTTCTCATTGAGGAATTGATTGAAAGTGAAAGAATACATCAACGAGTATGGATAGTTGCTCACTTGCCAACAAATCACCAATCATTGCCATTACCAACGAGAGTGTTTGCCCAAATTATCGAACGGTTTTCACCACAAGTGATTGCTGCCATATTTTTCGGCCACATTCAAGTTGATACATTTATGATTCAATATGGGGGTGATGGAACAGACACCAAGGAGTTGGAGAGTGCCATTAATCATGCCCTTGTTGGTCCTCTGATTAGTCCATATCTGGGAGTAAACCCTGCCTGGAGGTATTATGCCATAGACCTGAAAAGTTTTAGTGTGGTTAATTCCTTCACTTATTATACCAAATTAGATAACACATTCATCAATGATGGGGCTGAACCAGTGTGGGAATTCGGGTATTCTGCTCGAGATGTCTATGACCCTGAACAAATGTGGCCCATGGAATGGTGTTTAAATACTGAGTGGTGGCATCATGTCAGTGAAAAAATCAAACAAGTACCAGAAATGGATTTAATGTATCAACGATTGGAAACTCGATGGTTTTCTCAAAATGAGTTGGATGGCAATAGTTATTGTAAAGTGACTAGTTTCACCATGGAAGCCAAAAAGCAGTGTATGTTAACTGGGGACCAAGATGATTATGTTGAACCCAAACAGCCTAATGATTATGTTCCGTTTATTCATGTTGGAAGTAAAGTTGAATATATTGATAAACAAGTGGCATATCCACCTGATGAAGAAGAGGAATCTGAGTCTGAAGAAGTTGACGAAGATTATCAACCAGGGAAAAAAATAGGCACAGGGGAAAACAATACTAATGTTGGTCAGGGTTTGAATGGTGGTGGTAATGGTGAGTCTGATGATGACAATAAAGTCAAAAAAACAGAAGGATTCACTGGGAATGAAAATGGTGAACAAAATTATACTGCTGCTAACAACGATGGTTCTCTTAGTTCAAGAATTCGAAGAAAACCACAGGGTAAATCTCTTGGCTTAAAAATTAGAAATCGGCACCGAATCCCTATTGCTCAATTGTGAAGGTGGTTGTTAATTTTTTATTTATTTTGCTAGGAAAAAAAAAAGAGTAAAAATTCTTTAGAATGAAATTATTTAGTAGTAGTAAGTAAGTATGTTGTGTATAACATAATTTAAGGTTAAGTATTCCATTTAAAAAATGGAATTAATTTTTAATTTTCGCAGGGAAAAAAAAAAGAAAAATAACGGTTTTGAGAACAAGTATGCATAAAGTATGTGTAATTACAAATTTCTATTTTCTTTGGGTAATAACAACCGATATAATTTTTTTCCATCATTCGCTTAATATGTAAAATGTACATATACGTTCCTCCTCTAAAACAACAAAAAATAAAAAATTATTAACATGGCCCTACAGTTGTATGTGAATTGATTCAACGTAATTACTGGTATAATTAAAATAAATATGTATAGAAGTAGTACTTGCATGTTTGTGACAGTTGGTCTGAATTTTGCCCCCCCCCCCTTGGTTTCTCCTTGCAGTTATTTAAAATACAAATATTCAACAGACGAGAAAAGAGTTCAAAGATGTGGACTTTTGGGGGAGGGGGAAAAGTGATACAAATAATGGACAGGGAAAATATAGTACATGAAGAGTTGAGGAGAGGGGAGACCTAATATATCACAATGATATAACTTTCTTGTTAATTGTTATTGTGTAAATGTGAAGAAGAAGAAGTTCCATTATTGTTTTGCATTTTCTTTTTATTGTGCGAATTATATTTACAATTCATTTTAGTTAAACAGAAAATTTTTTTTTTTTTGACGATAATAATAATATGTTGGCTTGGCCTTGTTTTTCGGGGGTTTATCAAGAGTAACAAAATAATAGGGACCTGAAAAATATATGCAACTTTCACGAAAATTGACTATTTGATGCAGCATATTTTGTTAAACACAAATAAACTTGCATTGGGAGTCCCAACCTCTTTTTAAGTTACTCAAATACAGTTATAGACAAGTTATGGGGATAATTATTTTTAGCTCATTGTGAGTATTCAAACAATCAAATGTGTAGACTATATATACTGTGATTCCATAGTAGAGCCGGTGTGAGGGGATTGGACAGAAAAGTAGAGCATTCTCAAAGGAATTCCATACCAAGGACTGGATTTAAGAGAGCAATCAACAACAAGAGGAGGAGAGGGTTTGATCAATGTTTGCTATCCAATAGTTGAATCAGATGTATTGAGGGCAATGGAATAATGAATTGGGATTAGAAAATATACAGGTGTGTTGGACAAATCCAGAACTCTGGTCAATAACTATCCAGCAGACACTAAAATTAGGCATTAACTTCACGATATTTTTTAATCTACAAACTTCTGCCCCTCCAGAAAATACACCAAAAAGTTAAACCCACAAAGATAATAGTGAACAACTAATACAGAGTGAAACAGAGGTAGGCGCCAGAGTATTGTTATCTATCAATAGCAATTACAATAGCAATCAAATCCCAATCAATGAAATTACTAATAATAAGTTTGCTATTAGGTAGTTTTTTATTTTACGAAATTCTAAGCCGTCTATTTCAACCTAATTAGGAAAGTAAAAATTTCAATTGATTTTGTTTTTTTTGTCTCTCTCGTCTCCTCTTTCTTTTTACCCCACACACACACATCTGATTTTTCCTGTGAGCTGCCAATGTCATGCATGCACACCAATTAACAAATCCTCACCAACCGTCTTCTATGACCACCATCACCACCTAAAAAAAAAACTTATCATCTATTTCAATTTCAGTACTATTGCTCCATTGAATTCTATCATGGTCTTAACAAAATCACTTACAATTTCTTACAATTAAAAATTATTCTACCGTTTTTATTTTATTTATTTTTTTGTCATTATTATTTATTTTATAAATATATAGTCTAAAACACAAAGTCCATAAATCCATTAGTTGTAGCAGTAGTAGCAGCAGTACTAGCCGTTATTGGTATACTGTTAGCATTGTTAATTAATGAATTGATCATATCAACTTGTGCTAAAGTATTACCATTATCACTGTTGGTTTTTGTTATTTGTTGTAATTGTTGTTGTAATTTCTGTATTTGCTCTTGTTGTTGTTGTACAATCAGCACAATATCAAAATATTCTTGATATTGTCCTTGTTGTTGACTTTCTGTAGGAAGTATAGGCGACACAGCAGGACTAGTAGCTTGTTGTTGCTGTTGTTGTTGTTGAGTGTTTGGAATCATTGATTGCCAATTCACTTCATTTTCCCATAAATCAAATTCACTAATCAAGAAATCATCTAATGATTCAACTGGTGATGGTAATCCAAATCCATCATTCGATAACAGTGGTTCCATTGGGGCAGCAGCAGCGGCAGCATAAGCATCATTTACTTGAGTTTTGCCATAGATATCGTACTCATTGATTGAATTTATTGAATTAGAAGTAGTCATTGGAGTAGCTGGTGCAACATTAGTAGGAAGAACCGGCACATTAATTGAATTAGCTTTAGTAACAGAACTTCCACTATTGCTAGATCTTCTTGATTTGGAAACAGTAATAGTAGCAGTGTTAGATTCAGATTCACTTGAAATATCAGATTGAACTGGTGATAAATCAACAAAAACAAAATCCTTTGGTTTACCTGGTTTGTTTTTTGGTCTTCTCAAAGGTGGTCTTTTGATAGTGAATTTTGAAGCAGCAGCAACAATTTTCAATGAATTGTTTAAACATTCAATTGATGAGCTTTGCATTGGTGATGAATTGTTGGTATTATTGTTGGCAGTAGCAGTGGTAGATGCAATTGATGAAGTAGAACATGATCTGTTAGATTTCAGCAGTATTGGGGAAGTTGTAGATTTATTTCCTGGTAAGCTATTGCTACGTTGATGAGTGTTTGGAGTTGATTTTCTAACTCTCCATAATTTTTTACCATTAGCAGGTGGTAAGACTTTGATAGTTGATGCAGAAACCATTGTGTACAGATTTGTTGTTGGGGGTATAAAGTGGGTATAAAGTAGGATATGGGGTATAATAATATATTTGTTTGACCAGCAAAGAAACAAAGGCAACGAGTAAGAAAAGGGTATTAATAAGTTATGATATAAGCGATAGGAATTGGATCCAAGGATATAAGTTTTTATCAGTTAAAGCACACACGAGTGATTGAGAAAGGGGGTATTATAATAGTTGATTGATAAAATAAAAAAGTTGATAATATTAAAAATTCAAAAAAAAAGGAAATAATAAATTTGAAATCTTGAAAAAAATCAGGGAAATTCAATGAGTTTATATAATTGTCATTTGTCAAATGGAAAGAGGAAAATATTTTAGATTTAATCGATGATGAAGGTAGTTTTGATTTTGATGATAGTGGAAAAATAAATACAAAGACACAATATAGTATACGCAATTCAATGACTGCTAAATTAAAGAAGAGGAGTAAAAAAATATAAAATTGATTGACGTTTGGTTTGTGAAATTTAATTAGTTTTCCATATTGGTTTTTTTTTATTCATTGTGTAATATTTCATCAACACATGTACTAAAGGTTAAGTTACAAACTTTAATAGGAAAGTGGATTTTGTTTAAATAGGTATTGTGTTCATTCTGCATCATTAGGATAAAGTATGTGAGAAGAGGAGAGACAATCTCACAAAACCAATTGCCCCTCTCCGAAATATAAAGGGAAAATTGAAAAAGTTTTCTGTTTTGTAACTCTACAATTTAGTTTTGTGTTTGATAAGCTAAATTCTTGTTTGCCCTTGTTGCATAAAAGCCTCAGGTGGGGCAGTTCCACTCAACAAAAAATTTTTTTTAGATTTCTTCTTCTTCCTCCACTAAATATAGGCGTGTCTAAAGTGTCAAAAAAGTATATATACTCTAGTTTTCTAAATGACTTTTGTTAAATAATGTTACATTTGCCTAATCAGGAAATAAATAAATGAATCCAATTAACTAATTAGGAAATATAACACAAAATCTCATCAACATCCCTACATCTATATCTAACATTATGATGATTTACTGTATATCTTCTCCCTCTCTCAAGCCCAAATATCAATATGAGAAACAGAGAGTCATTACTCCAATTTATTAGTGCAGACTCGCAAATATTGATATTTTCTCTGTTGCTTTCTTTACCCCTTGTTTTTTGTTCCGCCCATTTATTCTTTTCGATTCGGACTTCTCCACTTTTGTCTTGCATTTCATTTATTTATTCTTTCGGTTACATATTTTTTTTTCTGGTTTTATCGCAAATTATGATACTCCGTAGTTCCGCTAGCTTTTCTCTTGGTTGTATTCTGTCGGAAACCTCTGGCTAATTGTTATCTCTACAATTGTGTTGCTTTGTTTATGTTTCACAATCCTGTTGCCTTACTAGTTTTCCTTTCCTTTGCTTTGCCTTACCTTGACTTTTCTTTTTATTTTTGTATACGCAGCTTTTAGTAAATCTGTCATAGCTCATTAGATATTTCAATTACCCATCCTATTTAGGCAAGATAAACAAAATACTAAAATAAGAACTAAATTTAATTGCACTACTAAAAATATATTAATATCAAGAAGAAGCCTTTACGCAAATCTTGTTTTGTTAAGGATAAGAAGAGGCAATTGTTCTCAGATTACATGCTGTTGTTGTGTGAGTGAGCCTATTCTATTTTTTTTTGCAATTACAGTATTGGTTTTGAACTTCAGTTTTTTTTCCGCTCCAATTGTTAGTTTATTTTCCGACAAACGTTTGAGTGATTCCTTTTGTGTTTGTGTTTATTTTTTTTACATTAATTCTCTTTCGTCAATTATGCACACACAATCTACACATATATCAGAAAATTATCCTCCAAAACGCCTTATTAATATTTGGACTGGTTGTAGCAATGGTGATGAATCGTTTATTTTTAATGTAGACTAACGAGAGAGGCGGTTTGAGTGTCCAGTTAAAGTTCACACACCAAGAACCGTCAACTGATGTTGATTTCTCAGTATATTCGTTTCAATTGCCAGTTCATTGTTGAATTGTTAGATTTTTTACAGTTTAATATTGTTGGTTATGTGATTTTCTCAACAACAACCAGTGCCAATACTCAACAACCAACAAATACAATACAATACTAACAGCAATAGTCTAGGTTCAAGATAGTCTAATAGTAACAATGATTACATATATTCAATACCTGCAACTCACACATAGTAATTGACCCTCTATTGTTTATTAACCTTCATGTTTTTGTTTCATACTATCAATTGTTTGTGTGTCAACAATAGTTGTTAACTTTTGTGACAGGTTTATGTGTGCATAAAGTTTAAAGGAAAAGAATTGAATCAAAACACTGTTTGACATTGACCGGCTACCTAGTCCACTACACAAGTCTAACTATACAAACCACTGCCAATTTGCTCTATTGGCTGCACTCATGATTTTTCCTATTCTCTTTAAGGAGACTAATCAATTGAGTCGCATAGACAACAATCAATTGTACAAGAATATGAAAAATTTGTGTCAACGGATAAACGGAAAATCTACCACGAGTTAATCAAGAGGTGGAGTAGGTGTATATGTGTGTGTGTAGTATGCATAGTTTGAAGAATAGAATAATCACAAAACAATAATTAGCAATATTCCTTCTTATCGTCTAATCCTTCCTATTCATGCAAGTTTTGTCTAGCAGTTGGTCAAGTACAATCTTGGTCGTTTATCTTTCTTTTACCCCAACTTTTTTACTGATTTTGTGTTGAAGATGGTTAATGTACCCTCAATTTACAATCTGAACCAAAGCTGTAAGTTACACGATTAGTACCAAAGTATACTGCTGAACCAATGCTACTAACCAACAACCTAAACAGGTCTACTCTTGATCTAATGAACAAGTTCCCTAAGTAGAGATAAACTTGGTTTGGGATTACGGCTCCAATGGGACTGACGAAAGGGTCAAGCGGGGTATTCGTTTGGCGCAATCAAAAGTGCGGGGCAATATCGTCTGAGAGGGGGCGGGGCAGAAACACACATTTTTTAGCACTCGTACAAAATCATCATCCTTAGAAACTACTAACCAAGATGCTGCTAACCAATGGCTACATTTTAGTCCAATGGATCAGAATAAAAGTATGATACATATATGAAAGAATAATTTGGTTTGTAGTGTTAGTTGTGGCTTTTGGTTAAAGATAGAATATTGGTTAGAATTATAAAACCCCAACTTAGCAAAAGATTACTTAACCTGAGCATTATAATTATTAATAAATTACTCCTTGCTCTTTTTTGCGCTTCTATTCTTAAAAACTTCTTCTTCTTTTTGATAACGCTCAGAACATTTGTAATTTTAGAAATTTTATTGATCGCTGTTCACAATTGATTTCAAACAAACGTTTCATATCGAACCTTTTCCTTAATGGTTAATGATATCATAGGTATCAACCCATGTTTTAACAACTTTTAACAGTATCAAAGATAGCTTCCTACAAAGCCATGAAGAAAAAGGCTTAGAATACTGTTGATTATATTTTTTTTGTAGATCTTGGGATGTTAATCAATTACTTAAATTGGATATACAAACAATTGAACAAGATCATAAAAGGTAATTCATTCCTTTCCCCTGAATAGTTTTCCAATAAAAGTATTGATATGCATATTTTTTTTCGAGGATCTGTTGTACATATACCATTGAACATGATGATGAAATTGAAGGCATTGCTTATCCTTCAACCCCCTGGTTCGTTTAACTGATAATAGAAATACATTCGCAAAATTTCAATTGAGAATGTTCAACTTCTTGGTATACCAATGTTATCTTTAAGCCTTGATATGTAGGAACCGACTGGAAAGATATTCTTGTTTCGCCAAGCTGCCTCCCTCATCGGTCGTTCAAAAGCACGTTAAGGAAATAAGATTTTTTTTTCCAAGCCACTCTGCGAGACTAAGCCAAAAATACTGCAAACGAGACAGAGAGGAGACACCTTACATTATCTCCCACTTCTTGCTTCAATCGTTATGTCTAAGCCTTGAAATAGAGATATTTGAATGGAATCCCAATCTCATCCGAACGATTTTATTAAATGAGGAGAGAGAAAAATTTTCAAAATGTTTTGTGTTGCTGTGAAATGGGATGATGAGTGGGGCAACCAGACAAGTGTTTGCGAGAATGTATTAAATGTAGTATACGCTGATGACTACTTAGAATTAGTACTCCTACAAGTTTCAATACATCATACATGATACAGAAATGATTATAGATTAATTAGTCAACACAATTAGTAATTTTGTTAGCCTCTATTGCATTTGCCTAATTAGGAAAAGAACTAAATATTAAAACAATTTCTTTTTAGTCTAATTCATTTTTTTTCCCTTTCATTCATTCATTCCCATCTTTAATTGCCATTTACACAAAACACTTTTTCCATTCTAACGCTGTTATCGTTCACATTTTTTTTGGTCTTGTTCTTTTCATCCCTTGTTTTATAATATCAATGGGGGAAATGTACGTCATAAATGATATCTCTTCAATACTGTTCAGATTGTACAATTGCGAAATCTGTACGCAACTGTCATATTATAAAAAATAGAAGTTCGGAATTCTGTTAATTGTATTACAATCTTCTCTTTATCATCAAATCAACACTCTCGTACAATATTTTTCCTTGAAATCTTGGCAATTTCATTATTCCTGAGATATATTATATGCATAATTAAATTGACAATCTTTGCCGTACACACACACCAATATATATATTTAGCAGCAATGTAATGTAAGTTGGAATAAATTAGAGTACAACAATTTTTCCACTTCCGCTGTCGTCACCACTAGTATTATTGTGGTTACTTAATTAGTTAAGTTAATTAAATAACAACAATAACAAAATTGGACTAAAGAGGAAATAAATCCTGTATATGAATACAATTGGCTATGTTCAGTTTATAATGGTAGTAAAGACTAGAACTAGAGTTAAATTTTATGTTTAACAATAGGGATCGACAAAGATTTGCATTAATGAAATCTAATATTTGAATTGACTATTGGGAAATTGAATAACCTTATATTTAAAAAATGAATAAAAAAAAGGTTTCCTTCCAAAAAGTCTAAATTTGGAAGCAACTAATTGACTTTATATTAGAGTTCATTGGTGTAAACTTCAAAATATTTTACGAAATAAATTAAATTCTATCATATATAAAGATAAAGGGGGACGGAAAACTGTGGATATAACCATTCATTGGATGCATATACTTTTGCAATCAAAAGCTAAATGACCTGTGAGGTAGATTTATCGATCTCTCTATATGTGTAAGGAGATGCCCGTTTGGTGATCAAGTTTGTGTATGTGGGTGATTTGGGGGCAATTGATAACAAAGGAATAAAACTCTTTACCTGTATATAAGCTAGACATATTACCCCACATTTCAATTTTCATGTACTAAAAAAGAAACAAGTTCAACAACTTAAAAAAGAAAGTGTGTACTGACATGACATAGTCTTATCAACATAGATTTCTATATTTCCATTCTTTATGCTTTCATTGCTTTGACCAAAGTGTTGCTACAAAAATATGGCAACAATTAACGGTGCTACTTGGTTATGATTAGTATGTGTAAATGCAATCAATTTAACTAATAATTATTGTATTATCCCTATTATTACAATCACAATAGGAACTGGTTAGATACAAAAATCTTTGGTGATGATGTCAATAGTTATGTGATAATCTACATGATTTTTTTGGAGGGAACAGCACCAACGATAGAAAAAGAAGAAAAAAAAAGTAACGACAAGTTTGTGTTTGGTTTGATCCTTACCTGTAGGGCGGAGCGGGGTAAATTTCCTTCAACACTAAACCAACATCAAGCAAAAAAAAAATTAAGGCTTGCCCCACCATCATAATTTTACTTTCCCTTTTTGTAACCTTATTTTTTTTTGGTACTGTACAGTCTGTACCTTTTAGTCGTTGACTTTTACTCCTCTTTTAAACAATACTTTTTTTTACCCCCAGTCCCCTACTAACATCAACCTCTTACTAGTAAGAGGTTTACTATGACTATTACTATTGTTAGGTAGTCTATCTGCTTCTCTTAGTTATTGTTAAGCTCTAGCTAATTAGTAAACTAGTGTTAATGTCTTGTGAAATTTATAACCCTGCCCCTCCCCCTTAATCGTAGAAGAAGAATCAAGAGAATGGGTTTGAGTTCTTACCGAGGAATTACTATTCATAGGGAAGTGTTCATTACTTGAATTTAGTAGTAGTATTAATGGTTTACAAACTAGGAGCACTAATAGTAATTTTATAATTTTTGTCTTTTCTTTCTTTTTTATCACTAGCAATACTACTATTGCTTACTTTCTTTTTATTCCCCCAACATTCAAGTTAAGACTTCAGATGATCGCTATTCCATAAACAAGCTCGAGTTGGATAATACGTGAATGAACGTTTAGATAACTCGTAAAATATCAAAAGAAATACCTCCATCAACAAACTAAAAAGAAAGAAAAACCTTAATCAGAATTTCTTTACTATGAGAGCACAATTTCTTGGTCCTCTTTCTTTTTCCTTCTGGTTTTGATAGGGTGCTGTTTCATAGATTATTACTATCATTATATTATTGTCAAAAACAATGAATCTACTGTTTTTGTTTATCGTTAGTGGGTGAAACTTTAAAATGATACTATCAAAGAAAAGAACGCTCCACAACCCTAGGTGATTGATTTGATAGCGTGAATAACCGTTAGATTTTCACCCATCACAGTTGTCATAACAATTATGATCCATATGTGGAGTAAATCAAAGAAGGAGAAGAAGAAAAAGAGGGTCAAACTAAATGGTGAAAGTGGAGTAACTATTGAAAACTCTTGGTTTTGGGTTTTGGGTTGTTGGTTGAGGTTATGAAACATGAGTTGGTTACGAAAGAATAGAGTTAAGGCGGCCAATGAAAAAAAATTGGAAAATTCCATATTTAAAAGAGAACTAAACTTTAAATCATTGCTTCCATTGAAAAAAGCTTATGACAATAGAAGAAAGGAAGGAAAAGCTTAAAACTTCATCATTCATGAATTACGAAGAGGCAAGATAGTAACTAAGTCTAAAGTATTGACATTAGTAAGACATGTGGTAGGTTTATTAAATTCATATTCATAACCATCATGCGCTTGATGTTTATTATGTTATCGTTATCGTTTTTTTTATAGTAAAGTTTTTTGCATTGTTACAAGCTCAGCAGTAACATGATACAACATCAAACCAACGGTTTCTTATTGTATGAAGTTTGACAGAATTGTTAGTGAAGTGATTATATTTGAACCGTTTCAGTATTCTGATAAAGTCTTTGGTAGCAAGTTCATAAATTGGAAAAACACATTTCGAAACAGCTTGTACTGTTACAACTTGCTCAACCGTTGGGGTCATATTCTGATTCACAAATATGTTATTGTTATCCAAGCTTTTAGCTAACATATTGACTATTTGATTGCTATTGAAGAAAACTCCAACCAAAGAAAATTCCTATAGCAAATTTCACTAATCTACAAGGCACATAGTATATTGTATAAGTGTGGTGTTAATGGTTGTGGAAAGGAGTTGTGAAAATTCTTTTAAAGAACATTTAATTAATGTTTGACTTTTACCACTTGATACAGATAAACTCCATATCTGAATTGCCCCTCATCTAATTAGGTATAAGATCAACATACAGGATAAATTCCTTAATTGGTTAATGAGATTAGAATTTATAATTTATTTTGTGACTTTCATAAATGTACAGCAACTAAAATGCAATTTACATTCAGTTTCTGCATAATGTATTAAACAAATCTAATTTTAATGCATTTGACATTACTTGCCTAATTAGGATAGTTAATAGTCAATGTAAACAAAATCTATTAACCATCATCACCACCCCTTCAGAAATCTAAAAATCAATTTACAAAAAGGAAAGCAATAATGATAACAATAGGGGCTTCTATTAACTGTACATTCATTGCTCTCAATATGTCAAATTTATGGCTCTTGCATGTTCTTGTAATATTGAATCTGCTTGTCCTTGTTGTTCGATTTGACTTCCATGAATCTAAGAACAAAATTAGATAACTAGAAAGCAACAGTATTATTGTTTGATACCTGTTACTTCATATTCTTTTTTGCTCTGAAGTTGAGTATTTGTATTATCGTCTTTGTATCTTTACAAATATCCTACACTAGTGCGGTTATGCTATCATTGTTGAGTGGAATTTACAGAATTTGTGTTGTAATCAAGAACATAACCATAACCTAGAAATAGATTTAATCTCTGAAGAAAACTATACCAATAAATCACAAAATGACTTTTTTGTTTTATCAATCTTTATGAAATACTGTTACAGCAAAGTGAAAAACTGCCAGTTACAATGATGTCTAACTTCTTGAGTCATAACCTCATAATCCTAGATCTCTTGAAGATGTTTATTTGTATGGCATCAAAAATTTTGTAGATTATTGGTTTGTATATTTTATCCATAAATCAGTAACCCTTTCAAAGCGCAAACTTCCAAGTATTCCAGTGTTGCCTTCCATATTACAAATGAGCTGTTGGTTACTCTATTTATTTGAATTACGTAACACACTCTCCAAAGTATATAAACCAGCTGGAAATCCGGTTATGTGTAGATAAATTGAAGAATTTCAAGTTGCTGCTTTTGTAACGGTATTACCACAAGTTTTTTTTTTTTTTTTTCGGTCTGGTCCCCTCCAAGTCATTATAATTGTATTTGTATCACTACTGGAATTGCCCAACAATATTGAATGCCTTATGGACTTATCTCTCTAGCAATGGATAGAAAATGCCCATTCAATTAATATATGAGTTGAAGATTGTATATCGTTGGATTTGAACCTAATGAAAACCTGATTTCTCCTCGAGTTGTATCTAGTTCTTGGCCAGTAGGTTTTAGTTACACTAGTTTTCAACAAGAAAGAAGTTGACCCTACTCTTTATATTCACTATCATTATACTAATCAAGTATTCTTCCAGGTATACATAACAGAACAGCTTCATATTTGAAAGGGGGGGTCAAGGCAAGCAAGTAGCAATTTTTTCTCTTCTCATTTTGTGATTGTTCTTAAAAATTCCATTGACTAAAATATTTATTTAGCCTGAAGTTGTAATAGTTACTATGGATACCAGCTAATTTGTGTTACCTGCCTGGTTTATGTCTAATACAAGTGAGACATCAATATTGAAAAGTAACTAAGAATATTTTTAGATTTTTAAAACTCATATGTTCATCTGCCTGTACTAGTCGACTCTTCATTTTTAGTGAACTTTACACATTTAGTTTCAATTCTCTTTGCGAATGTAGAGAAATGTTATTTTTGACTTAATTTCTATTGAACTAGTGGTAGGAGGAGTAATTGATGAAAAATCAGAAGCACTGATCCGCCTTATGATTAATGGAAACTTGCTTTTTATCTTTCGGTATTGATTTTTTAAATTACTTACATTAATTACTTGCATGAATGAAATTCCTGGCAAAACTCTTTTCCTTTAATAGTAAAATCCCAGTGCTCTTCTCAAATGTTCTTTCTTTTGTTGTTGTATAACTTTGCATAATCAGCAATACAGTATGTAAAAAGTAAAAGCCATGAAAAAATCTTCAAAAAAACTTTCCATATCAGTGATGAAGAGCAAAAAACGAGAGCACTGCTTACTCCATGACATCTCGAGGATTAGAAACCTTCTGACACATGGGATTTAAAGTGAAGAGGAGAATCATATCAAGTGTTACTTGATTTCCAAAATAATCAATAATTGATAGATGGTGGGGCAATTTACATCTCCAATTCTCGGTGTCAATAGTTATCCCGATGCTTACATGATACAGCACAACATGCATATCCAGATGCCTAAAAAGTATACTTGACTAGGCATTTTGGCATTATGCTTAATAAGAAATTATAAAGCAAAATGTATTTTGTGTGTTTGAATAAGTGGAGTAATTAAAGAAAGTGGGGCAGTCAGTAGAATGGACGATAAGAGAAGCAATCAATGGAATTAATGCACGTAATTTAGCTAAAGTTTTTTTTTTACTTTTTCTTCTCCACAATCTGGGGAAATTGAATTTTTTTTGATTTGAAAAATGAAAAATGAAGGTTCTAATCCTTTAGTCCCCCATACGAGGCAAATAGGAAGATATCCAAATATTAGAATGGGGCTGTGTTACGATTGTAGAGCTGAGTACTGCATAGAAGGTGATTCTTCATGTATTGTCTTAGCGGGGAAATCGGATAAGCTAGTGAACCTCCGACTTATGGTCATTGACGTTCTTGAGCCAATCAGAACCATCTTTGTCTTACCCCCCCATAAGCTAGAAGTGGAGAAGACCGAATGTGGGTTCGGTGTTATCGGATTAACGTAATATAAATATGAGTTGGAATCCCCCTGGGATTGAGCTGGGAAAGAGAAGGAATGGATCTGGATTACATAATCGTACCTATATAGTTAATATACACTACCCCCATACAGTGTTTATTACAGGCTGGAAATTAGTCTTTTTTTCAAGAGGGAAAATAATTAAGAATAACCAGTATTATACTAAGTTAATGTTTGATACTTTTATACTACAAACCAATAAATCGAAACGAGTTCAATGATGAGGTTTGCCAGAGGTCTCTGGATAATCGCATTACAACTGAAACTGAGCTACAAAGAATGTGGTTTATATGAAAACTGTCTCCAAATACTCTATGTACATTAAATATTATAATCTGGTACCAATGTACCACCTGTTTTCCAAAGTGAAATATGATGCCTGGAATTCTTCTTGATTGAGATCCCACTTGATAAAGCATAGGTTTCAATTGCACTCTCTATACTTGCAAACCTACCAATGACACATTTCTTGGATAAACCAATACAAATCCCACGACTAAACAGATTTCATCAAACCGATTACTCTCCTCTCTTGCTTGACCCGTTCAATCAATCTTTATTATTCTGATTTTCATCAAGTGATTTATTTTTCTCATCTAATAATTTCTGAATCCGTTGTTTAGCTTCAGGTTTCAAATCTAATGTCAATTCTTCTGACATTTTCATAGAAATACCCGTTTGATTCTCACGTTTACGTCGTTCAATTTCTTCTGGTGAATGAGGAGTATATTTAACAAATTGGAAATCACTACCGGTTTTATAAGTAACATAACCTCCTAATAAAATGGCAATTGTACCCACTATGATTTTATGTGACATTGGTGCTCCCTGTGCAGATGAAGCAGCTGCTGATGGTGATAATTTCGGTGGCATATTAATGTGTTAAGCTGTCGCAGAGCCGTTCAAAATAATAAAATGGACAAGCTTTGGTGATTGTCAGACGTTTCCAGCTCTGTATTGAAGTAATTTTTGGTTAATTCCATTTGATTCTATAATCGCATCTTCCTAGAGCTTTTACAAAATTTTTGATGTGAATCACACGACCATGACTTTAGGTTGAGCATTTTTCTATGAGTGAATTAAGAGGGGGCGAAATTTTGGTGGAAGGAAAAAGAAGAATAGTGAGTACTTTGAACCACAGTATTATCAAATCTTTATCTGGAAAATACATCTGTAGATAAAGTTACCTGGTGTGTTGTTTGATTGATTATCTGAGTCACACCTTTATTATTAGCTGATTGTTTATATCACAAAAAATCTACTTAAATCCTACATACTTCAACCATCATAGTTGTTTCAAAAAAAAAATGGCAGCATTACCTAAGAGAATCATTAAAGAAACTGAACGTTTAGTCAGTGATCCAGTCCCTGGAATAATTGCCACTCCATCAGAAGACAATCTTCGATATTTTGAAGTAACAATAATCGGTCCTAATCAATCACCTTATGCCAAGGGGAAATTCAAATTAGAATTATATTTACCAGATGATTATCCCATGTGTGCTCCAAAAGTTCGATTCTTGACGAAAATTTATCATCCGAATATTGATAAATTAGGAAGAATTTGTTTGGATGTGTTGAAAGATAATTGGTCACCCGCATTACAAATTAGAACGATATTATTGAGTATTCAAGCATTATTAGGGGCTCCAAACCCAGATGATCCTTTGGCTAATGATGTGGCTCAAGATTGGAAACTGGATGAAAAGAAAGCTATTGAAGTTGCTAAAGAATGGACAGCCAAATATGCCATTGATGAAACTGAAAAGGCAAATGACGATAAAGATGAATCTACTACTAAAGAACTGACCCAATAAATTAGGTGTATTTGGAAAGTGATAAGAGATTCAGTATATTTGCAAATAGTGTTAGTGATACAAGATTATGTTTGTTTATGTGTAAATTTAATTGAGGAAAAAGATGAGTTTGTTTTTGTTGTAAATAACTTGCAGAATTGGGTTCCATCCTGTAAGGCAATATTCTTCTGTTGAGATCAGCACTAATTCACAGTTGAAGGGAACTATCCCAGCTCGTAACCACAAGCCCAGTTCACCCTAAAGAGTGGTAGTTTAATTAGTAAGTAATAAAGGGAATGATTAAAAAAGGGTCTAAGGTAAACTATGGGAATTAGTACAGCAAGCAAAAGAAGCCTGCCTGGAGCTGTTTACCCTATATTTATTTTATTCTCCACAAATAGGAAGAAACAATAAATTGCGTGTTATCCCTAACATAAACACTCCTTTTGTCTTGAAGTAAAAGATGTTCCTCTTATGTTTGAAATTGTAGGTAGGGCTGGCAATATCATTATACATTTGCTATCCATTTAGGACAATTTGATGCAAAAACAAGCCACAACAATAATACGAACTACTGTACTCTTCTTTAATTGGTTGGACGTGTAAGGTCCATAGATATACGGAGATATCATTCATCGCTGGATAAGATACAAAATCGTGAGTTACTTGGGATCACGACACAAAACATTTTTTTTTCTTCGACGAATTTTCCAATTATTACACTAAATCGGGTATTACTAGTTATATATCCCTTTCAAATTCCATATAACTTGATCTTTGAAAATGAGTAAGCACCTACCGTGACAAATATAAAAGGTATATTTCAGATCATCTCTCTGGATGAATTACAAATCTGTAATCTGCATTAAAGAACCTTGCTAAAGCGAATATTATTTTTCAATTAAAAAAAAACGGAGAACCAAAAAAGATAAGAATACCCGAGATCTTTCCGATTCGATTTTTTTAGTGCGGTCCTTTTTTTTTCAGGTTTATTCATCTATTCATCACTTACTATGATGGTTTTAACTATTTATGCTGACCGTTTTTTTTTGCTTCCAAATCCAATTTACTGGCTGACCTTTTAGAGCTTAGCTTGACTCAATATGGGCAAGTACAAAGTATTTTTAGTCTAGGGTGTAACTCTAATGTAATTTGCTATGGTATATCCGGAATAAATTCTTGTCATCTCCGAGCACTATATCCGTGTTACCCATAATCTAGGCGGACACAGACACACACATATGCTATTTATATCTTCGTACTGTACCCGCTTTCCATGTTTATAACCAACATAGTCCTATCTTGATTTCTGCGAGTGGACTGGTTATCCTGGTGTAGGGTATAGCCTACATTTACTCTTAACCACTTCACGCTAAGCTAGGACGGAAACCTTAATTAAACCTTTTTAGATACTGTACCAAGACAATAAGCTACTAAACAAACAAAGAACGATTTGGAGCCCGTGTAGTACAATATAATTGCGCCGAGATGGGGCCAGAGTTTATTAGGCGGTGTTTCACATTCCTTCAATTCCGTATAAAAATGACTTGGCGTTTGTATTGGTAGAGTTTATGTTATCATGTATTAGAAACCCCAGTAGGATATGAAGCGAAGAGGGGAAGCCTATAAGAGTATATAAACTACATAAGCAATACATATTGCAAATTACTGAGTAATTAGTAATCATTGCTAAAGATTAAGGATTTGTATGTGTGTGTGCGTGGATATATATCTTCTGTGTAGATTTGTGGTATCGGCTATAAATAGGGATCACGTAGTGCATTTTAAATGGTCAAAGATTTACAAAAATAACTCAAAACAAGAAAAGAAAAGAAAATTTTTTCTCATAGATAATTTTACATAATAAAACTTAAACTTAGTAACACACTTACTCATACATACACACATACACGCTAAACAATAGGGAAAAATTATTACTAAGTTGATTTAGATTTTTGATTTGTTTGTCCTCCTCCTCCTGCTCCTCCTTACAAATTCTTACAACCAAATTTTTTCTTTTACTTCTTTATTCTATTTTTTTTTTTTCATTCATTTACCCACTTCATTTCATTTCCCATTTAAAGCCATATCTGTATTATTAATAACATTTACAGAGTCAAGTAACTCCAATTCCTTACCTTCATTTGCTAGCTACTATCTCCAAGCTATTGCACTGCTACTCTCAATTATAGTCTAGTGGTTGCCATATTTTTCTTATTTTTTTATTTTTTTTTTTTTGCACGTTTGGGTATAATTTTCCAACAAATCAAATCCTTATAGAATTTTTCACCTAATTCTACTTTATCCAATTTCGAATTGCTATCCACACTCTTATGACTAAAAATAAGCACAATTTCACGCTAAATAATAGTAGTGATGGAGTTAATAACAATGACGACCCTAGTGATCACCATGATTATTCCGATGATTCAATGCCACCAACCCCAACAATAAGTACGTTTAATAAATTTCCTCGACAGTCATCATTACGATTCAAGACTCCTTTGCCAAATGATACACCACGGTCGTCGTCTCTGGGGTCTACATCAAATAATAATAACCACAATCATAATCAGAAATCGCCGTTCCTTGATGAAAACGAAGCTTCGTTTGATCGAAAGTTTGGTTATAATTATGATAAGGATAAAGTGGTAGAGGAAGAAGATGAAAATGAAGATGAAGCAACTTATGTTGTTGGTGAAGACAATGAAGACAATGAAGACGAAAACGATAATATCAATGAAATGGATCCATCTAATCTAAAAACAAAGAGACATCGTTGGGGTACTACTCGTCATAAACATGGTAGACCTAAAAATGAAAATATCAATCGATCGAAAACTTTGAAGAAAATATTGGCACCTCATAAAAGTAAAGGAAAATCTCACTCAAAGAATTCCCATTCCCTTAATAAAAGATTACTTTCGATACGGAAACCAAACACTCATCGAGTGAATTTTCCTCATGATAATCAGCCACCACCACAAGATCTAGATTTCGAAGAACAGAATGATCCGAAAAATAGAAAATCAGAAAAAAGAACCGTCACATTCAATCGACCATTACCTCCCCATTTAGTTGATCCCGAAACTAATAAACCACTAACAAATTATCCTCGTAATAAAATTAGAACAACAAAATATACTCCCTTGAGTTTTTTCCCGAAAAACATTTGGAATCAATTTATGCATAATGTTGCTAATATCTATTTTCTTGTACTTATTATTTTGGGTGCATTTGAAATCTTTGGGGTTCCGTCCCCAGTTTTAGCAGCCGTCCCGTTAATTGTTATTGTTATTATAACAGCCATCAAAGATGCCATAGAAGATTCAAGAAGAACAGTGACTGATTTGGAAGTCAATAACCAAATCACCCATATCTTAACTCAAGTTAATGAAGACGCTGCCAATGGATATCATTATGAAAACGTCAATGTTGATGACGAACAAGTTTCTTATTGGAGACAATTTAAAAAATGGAACACTCGATTATTAATCAGATTCTGGGGAGCCCTGAAACGTAATTTAACTAAAGAGGGAAGAGCCAATAAGATTCGTGAACGATATAATCGAGAGAATAATATTGATGGTGACGGTGACCAACAACAAGGTAGAAAGTCATTCGATAGCGATATTGTGTCTAACAGAACCTCATTTGAACAAACTGAAAATCCATTTAATGACACATTAAGACAATCATTCCAACAACAACGTCAAAAACAGCAACGCCAATCCTCATCATACCGTCACAAAACAATGAAATTTGCCAAAAAGTATTGGAAAGATGTCAAAGTTGGAGATGTGTTACGAATTTATAATAACGATGAAGTCCCTGCTGATCTTGTAATTTTGGCAACCAGTGATGAAGATAATTGTTGTTATGTTGAAACCAAGAATTTAGATGGTGAAACCAATTTAAAGGTTAAACAAGCATTGAAATACTCTTCAATCAATGAAAAAATCCACAAAGCCGACGATTTGATCAATCATGATTTTGAAATCGACTCTGAAGGACCTCATGCAAACTTGTATTCTTATCAAGGGAATTTAAAATATACCAATAGAATGAATAACTCACAATCATACGACAACCACGAAGATTCTCAAGAAGCAATCACTATTAACAACTTATTATTGCGTGGCTGTACATTGAGAAATACAAAGTGGGCTATTGGGATAGTTGTGTTTACTGGTGATGATACCAAAATCATGCTTAATGCTGGGGTAACGCCAACTAAACAATCAAGAATGTCGCGAGAATTGAATTATTATGTCTTGTTAAATTTTATTTTATTGTTTGTCATTTGTTTTATTTCTGGGTTAGTCAATGGGATATATTATCGAGAAACAAACACTTCACGAGATTATTTTGAGTTCGGTACCATTGCCAGTACACCAGCATTAAATGGTTTAGTTGGATTTTTTGTATCATTGATTTTGTATCAATCATTAGTGCCGATTTCTCTTTATATTACCATTGAAATTATCAAGACTGCACAAGCATTTTTTATTTATTCTGATGTGGGGATGTATTATTCTAAATTGGATTTCCCCTGTACTCCCAAATCATGGTCAATCTCTGACGATTTGGGACAAATTGAATATATTTTCAGTGACAAGACCGGGACATTAACACAAAATTTAATGGAATTCAAAAAATGTACAATTAATGGAGTTTCTTATGGTAAGGCTTATACTGAAGCATTGGCTGGGTTACGGAAACGTATGGGAATTGATGTTGAAATCGAAGCAGCACAAGAACGTGAGTTAATTAGTCGTGACAAAGAAGTTATGATTGAGAAACTACACACTATTAATAAAAATAAAACTTATGATGATGAAATAACATTTGTCTCCCTGGAATTTATTGATGATTTGACTGACTCTTCAATTAACAACCAACTGCAACGTGAAAGTAATCACCACTTTATGTTAGCTTTGGCATTATGTCATTCAGTTATGACTGAACCAGATCCAAAACAACCAAATAAATTAATGCTTAAAGCTCAATCACCTGATGAAGCCGCTTTAGTGGGAACAGCTCGTTCTTTAGGGTTTCATTTCAAAGGTACAACTAAAACTGGAGTAATAGTTGACGTTCATGGAGAAACCAAAGAATATCAAGTATTGAACACATTAGAATTTAACTCAACAAGAAAAAGAATGAGTTCAATTATCAAGATACCCGGCGAGGGGCCTAATGATGAACCCAGGGCATTATTGATATGTAAGGGGGCTGATTCTATAATTTATGAACGTTTATCTGCTACTGAAAACGATCCTTCCATGTTGGAAAAGACTTCAAAACATCTTGAGGAATATGCCACCGAAGGGTTGCGTACATTATGTATTGCTGAACGTGAATTGAGTTGGAAACAGTATGTTGAATGGAATAAACGTCACCAAGCTGCTGCTTCTTCATTAGATGACCGTGAAGCAAAAATGGAGGCTGTAGCCGATTCCATTGAACGTGAATTGACTTTGTTAGGTGGTACTGCCATTGAAGATAGATTGCAAGATGGCGTACCAGATGCTATTTCCATTTTGGCTGATGCTGGGATCAAGTTATGGGTTTTAACAGGTGATAAAGTTGAAACTGCTATTAATATTGGGTTTTCTTGTAATTTGTTAGGTAACGATATGCAATTGCTTGTGATAAAGACTGCCTATAATGATGATGAAAACGGTAGCAACGATGACAATTCTTCAGAGGATAAAAATTCTTTACAAGGATTGAAATTTGGCCATAATGCCAGTGAACCAGAAATTGTTGATACAGTGATTTCTTATTATTTGCGGAAACATTTTGATATGACTGGGTCGTTTGAAGAAAAAGAAGCCGCTGTTGGTGACCATTCTCCACCCGATGAAAGATTCGGGGTGGTTATCGATGGTGATGCTCTTAAATTGGTTCTTTTGAGCCCAGATGTGAAAAGGAAATTTTTATTACTTTGTAAGAAATGTCGTGCCGTATTATGTTGTCGTGTATCACCAGCACAAAAAGCTGCTGTAGTGAAATTGGTCAAGGATACATTAAATGTCATGACTTTAGCCATTGGTGACGGGTCAAATGATGTGGCTATGATTCAAGCAGCCGATGTTGGTGTGGGTATTGCTGGTGAAGAAGGTCGACAAGCAGTCATGTCTTCAGATTATGCAATTGGACAATTCCGGTATTTGGCAAGGTTATTGTTAACACATGGGAGATGGTCGTACAAACGATTTAGTGAAATGATCCCAAGTTTTTTCTACAAAAATATCATTTTCAATATTGCATTGTTTTGGTACGGAATTTATTGTGATTTCGATGGAACATATTTATTTGAATTCACTTATTTGATGTTTTACAATTTAGCATTTACTTCGTTACCTGTGATTTTCTTGGGGATTTTTGATCAAGATGTGGAAGCAAAAGTATCATTGTTAGTACCACAAATTTATCGTACAGGTATTACTAGAACAGAAATGAGTGATCTCAAATTTTATTTGTATTGTCTTGATGGAATTTATCAATCAGCAATATCATATTTTTTCCCCTATTTGTTATACATGGTGGCATTCCCTAATATGAATGGTAAACCAGTGGATCATCGATTTTGGATGGGGGTGTTAGTTACATGTATTGCTTGTATTTCATGTAATTGTTACATATTGTTCCATCAGTTCCGATGGGATTGGTTGAGTTCATTGATTGTGGCCATTTCTATTTTGATTATTTTTATTTGGACAGGGTTATGGACTGTTAATTATCAATCCAGTGGAGAATTTTACAAGGCCGCTCCAGAAATATTTGGCATGACAGCATTCTGGGCATGTATGTTTGTTGGGATTTTATGCTGTCTTATTCCAAGATTTTTTTATGATTTTGTTATGAGGATATTTTGGCCCAAAGATATTGATATCATTAGAGAATGTGTTGCTCGAGGTGATTTCGAAGCATATCCATTTGATTATGATCCTACTGATCCAAATCGCCCGAAAATCAGTACTTATTCCAGTGACGTTGTTCATAGAATGAGCATGAATTATCCTTCACCACCACAAACCCAAGCAACATCCACTGATAGTAATGGCAAGTCACCATCGTCGTCATCACTTGATAACGGCCATCAAAGTCGAAACTCCAACAACCTTAATGGTAATGGCTATTATGATCAGGATAATAGTAGTGGTAGTAACTTGACATATGATAGATCAATAATATTTGAGCGAGTTAATGAATCACCAATTAATGCTCATCATCAACAGCCACCTACTCCACCACCAGGAATAATTGCTAGTCCAATAAGGAAAAGAAAAGGATTTGTTCCATCAGTGTTTAGAAATAGTAGTGATAGTCATATCCACCATTCTAATGGGCATACCAATGGATCAAGCCCAGGGGTAGCTACAGAAGAAATTCCATTAGAAGATTTTGATGATGAACAAAAAAGAGCATCTAGAATAAGCTACGAAAATCAAAAAAGAGTATCTTCAATGAATTAACAGCAATTTTCATTTGCATAACATAAAAGAAAACATTATAGACAACAAACACACATACAAGAATTTCAAGCATATTTATATAAAGAATGAGAGGTTTTTTTTAAAAAAAAAAGTTGTTTCTCATATTTTTATTTTGTCAATTATATAACAGCATGTAACATAGTCAAAAGAAATGAACAAAACATTTATTTATAAATACTAAGAATTGCAAACGTAAATAGTTGACTCTTGGATATGACTTATAAGTAAATTTCCAACTAGCATTGTCGTGTAAATAAGTCAAATTAAAAGGGGGTTTTCCGAATGTACTCCAAAGTGACGGATGCTGTAATCGCGCTGCAAAGTGTTTCAACTTTAAATTTCGTTATTTCCTCCCTAACAACAACAACAATTGATTCAACACATATTCTTTTCAAAGCAGAAAATATTTACAATTCTTTCTAAAGTTACGGGCTTTAAAGCTTGAAAAGGAAGAGTTTATTAGACATTATCCTTCAACTTGCTAGAATATTTTAAATAGATCAAAATCCTGTTTCACGTTATTCGTTAGCCTACCACTATGTCACACTCCGACCCTGATGTTGCACTTTTTGTTGGATTAGGGAATCTTCCATTGGACATTATTGCTATAATCATTGATTACTTGCCTAAATGTATCTTACCAAATCTATTATATTTCCCACCAATTAGAAAAATAGTTGTTTCAGGAATATTATCGGTTGTAATTATTGCCAAACAATCATTTAGGCATCGTTGGAATACTTCCCGTTATGGTGAATTTCGTACCTGCCAATGTACATGTATTTGGATAGAACCAAAAAATTTGAAACAAGCTGTGGATCAATGGAAAATTTATCCCAAAATTGTACATATTCATGATTTGTTTGATCAACAAACTATTTCAAAATACTTGGCTGAAATCTTAGTCCATGTTTTCCATATTAATGGGATGTTTTTCGCATATTCTGGATCTGATCCTGAACAATATATGAGGGACGTTTTAAAGTTCAATGTTAAATATGATTGTTTACGGTTAGGGGCGTTTGGACACATTTCAGAATTACCTCCTATTGCTAAGACTCTTGTACTTAGTAATACTATGTTTGAAAATTATGATTTTGAAGGTTTAAAAGAATTGGAATTTAAACAAGATAAAGATACTGATGAATTCCAAATGGTTAATCTCTCTTCAGATTTAGAAGTATTGAAAATTAAAGCTGATAATTTGATTAAATTAAGTTTACCGGGGAATTTGCGTGAGGTAATGATTTGTACAGGCCAGAAACCAGTTGAATTTGAATGTGAGGAAATGGATCAATTGAAATATTTGAAACTAATATTACCATTTTTCAATTCATTTGGTGATCTTGGAATAGTAGCAGCAAATTTAGAATCACTCGAATTACATAAATGTTATAAATTGTTGTATTGTGAAAATTTACATCAATTTCAACATTTAAAACGCTTAGTTATTAAAGATTGTACTTTTTTCCCATTTGATTTGTTTGACAGAGAATCGTTCCCTGAATTGACAAGTTTTGAATATGAAGGGAGAATTTTTGACGAATTGGATCCTCTGTCTGAAATTCCCGATAGTTTTGGTGTTTTTAATTTGATTTTCCCTTCAAAGTTGGAGTTATTAATAATTATTAATGCCAAATTTGTTAATGTTACCTGGAGTAGTTTACAGTTTCCTGATACATTGCTAAAATTGATTTTTTTTAACGTAACATTTGATGATGGATATTTGCATCTTGGACAAAATTTAGAATATATATCCATTCATGATGCACCAAAGCTTGCACTCAAAAGCAGTTTTAGAGTTCCTGCAAAGGCCGACACCTTGGTATTAACAGCAGACTATATGATAATTGAGAGTATGGAGTTTATGTATCATTTACCAAAGGGACTTACAAACTTGGGATTTTTGGCTCACAAAATGGGTAGAATAATGAAACCATTAACTGAAAAGATTAAATGGCCTTGGTGGATGGAAATATTCTCGTTATGTGGATTTTATATTGATAGTGACACTTTACAATTATTGAATTTCCATGAGTCTGGTCTTGAGAGGATTTACATTCGTGGAGGTAATGTTAAAAAATTACGTGCTGAGTGGTTTCCAATTGGTGTTAAAGATCTCAGCTTACCAAATATGGGAATTCAAGAATTGTCGGATTCTTTTGAAGAAATGAAAGAATTAAACAGTCTTTCTCTTGAAGAAAATCAACTCCAGAATGTAAACCCGATTAAATTACCACTATCATTAAAATCCTTAGATGTCAGAAATTGTAACCTTCGAGTGATATCGCCATTTTTAGTATCTATGTTAGAGAGTGAAAATAAAGATATCAAATTAAATATAAATGCTCGGGAGAATTGGAACTTGAATGTCACTGATGTGAGGAAAATGTTGAAAACTTTGAAAAAACTCAAAATCATTATCAGTAACTATAGTAAGATTTTGACGAATATAGTCCCATATTCTTCACGTATGACTTGTGTGTATAGTGATGAAAATTATGGTTGTAAAAGATCAAATAATATTGATGATATTGATTTGGATTGTGATCCTGAAGAACTTTACAATGGAAGTGCAAATTGTCTGGAAAAAGAAGAAGAAGAAGATAACCATGACGATTAAAGGAGAAGCAAGGAATCATAATCCTAAACCAAATTGACTTTACTTTTGACAAATTTGTTTATACTTATCAGTAAAAACAAATAGAAGCAAATAGAAATTTGCAGCTACGATTGTTGTTTTTTTTTTTCATTAGTTTTTTGTAAAATTTTGAGACCTAATAAATGTTGTCTTAAGATCGGTCTTAAATGAAACCAATAGCCGATATTGATTTAATGGACCTTCTCTTTTTTTTTTTCCGATCGGATAATTAGTGAAAAAGAAATTTCAAAACTGTGTCTGTGTAACGTTGCTTTTTGTTATTGTCTACTACAAAGAATTGACGTATAACTAGCTATTGTTGTATTGTATCATTGTTGGATGGCGTAGAAATTAGATTGATTGTCTGATCCATATTGTACATCAAGTCTGTAATATTGACTGGTACGAGGAAAAGAATTAAACATTGGCATAAATTTTCCCATTTCATATTTGTAGATATCAGTTGCAAGGTATGAACATCTACTAACCGGACCCTAACACAAAATCCATTTATTGACCAACCAAACACACTCAAATTGGTTGGGTATAATTTTTCTTGTCTGTTTTTCTTGAAGTTTTGGTTTGATAAATCAAATGTAACTTCAATGACTCTGCTACATCAGCTACAGTTCGTTTGCTTTGTAGTACAACGATGACCATCACTGTATTGATAAGAATAAATCGTGACCTAGCCAGTAGGATATGTATATAAATTAATAATTGTTATAAATAATCTGACAAATTCAATCAGTCAGTCAAAAATTAACGCGTTTAGTATATTTCTTTTTTTTTTTCGCCTTTACTTGTGATCTATACGAACAAATGGAAATGTATCCAAAGTCAATGAATTTCCAAATTGATTATAGATGACCTAGTTGATATGCATGCATAGCAAGCATTGACTGATGTCTACAGCCATGTAAGTGTTTTATTTTGCCACCGTCAGGTTTAATATATATTTGTAGATCAGTCTTTCTTGTCGTTTTCCAATTGTCTGGGGTACGGGTAGGCACTATCATTATGAGAAATACCTAGAGTTGAGATCTTATTACAAAATCGTTGAATCTAAGACGAGAGTAGGTTTACTGCGGAATTGAATTCTATACTATGTCCAATATAATAAGAATTATTACCATTAACGTACAAAAACTTTAGGGCTAAGAGTTACAAGTTTCTTGTAATGTTCATTAAAGTGGGGATGAGAAGTCAAATACAGATTATGTGGAGGAAGAAGAAAGTCAAAAAAGATAGAAGAGCACAAATATCAAAATTTACTTGCCAATAGTAATACAAGTATCATTCTCCACCAATCAAATTGATCTATTTTTTTCTTCTGGTTGTTGTAGTTATTGTCTCCGTGAAAATCCGGGATCCTTACATCAATAGTAAAATCAAAGATAATGTCTTGATAATATGACAGACACAAAAAAAAAGAATACTTAATTCTTTTCTTGCTAAGTAAAGTAAAGTAAAGTAAAAAAAACATAAAGAAAGGCGTGTAAAAAGTGCGTGAATTAAAATAGATCAAATCAATTAATAGTAGTGTGTGTGAGTGTGTGAGTGTAAATTAGTGAAAAATTTTCCAGAGCGAAAAAGAAAAAAAAAAAAAGCGACAAAAATTGTCCAATGGAATTTTCTTATAAATTTGATTCCTTTTGACAAACGTTGAAAAGGAAATTTTTTTTTTGTTGTTGAAAATTTTTTTTTTCCTTTCCTTTCCTTTTCTTTTCTTTCTTTCTTCTTCACCAATTAACAGTCCTTTATCGACTTTACATATTCATAACCTTTATATTTATAAACACAATTAAAGATGGTCGACTCAAACTTCTTCGTTGATTTCATGATGGGTGGTGTTTCCGCTGCCGTTTCTAAAACCGCTGCTGCTCCAATTGAAAGAGTCAAATTGTTGATTCAAAATCAAGATGAAATGATCAAACAAGGTAGATTAGAAAAAAGATACACTGGTATCGTTGATTGTTTCAAGAGAACTGCTGCTGATGAAGGTGTCGTTTCCTTCTGGAGAGGTAACACTGCTAACGTTATCAGATACTTCCCAACTCAAGCTTTGAACTTTGCTTTCAAAGATAAATTCAAGGCCATGTTTGGTTTCAAAAAAGATGAAAACTACTGGAAATGGTTTGCTGGTAACTTGGCTTCTGGTGGTTTGGCTGGTGCCACCTCTTTGGCTTTTGTCTACTCTTTAGATTACGCTAGAACTAGATTGGCTAACGATGCTAAATCTTCTAAAGGTGACGGTAAAAGAGAATTCAATGGTTTAGTTGATGTTTACAAAAAGACTTTGGCTTCCGATGGTATTGCTGGTTTGTACAGAGGTTTCGGTCCATCTGTCATTGGTATTGTTGTTTACAGAGGTTTATACTTTGGTTTGTACGATTCCTTGAAACCAGTTGTCTTGGTTGGTCCATTGGAAGGTTCTTTCTTGGCTTCTTTCTTGTTAGGTTGGGCTGTTACTACTGGTGCTTCTACTGCTTCTTACCCATTAGATACCGTTAGAAGAAGAATGATGATGACTTCTGGTCAAGCCGTCAAATACGATGGTGCCTTGGACTGTTTCAGAAAAGTTGTCGCCGCTGAAGGTGTCGGTTCTTTGTTCAAAGGTTGTGGTGCTAACATCTTGAGAGGTGTTGCCGGTGCTGGTGTCATCTCCTTGTACGATCAATTGCAAGTTATCTTGTTCGGTAAGAAATTCAAATAAATAATTTAACCTGTATTTGATTTGATTTGATTTGATCTGTTGTGATTCAATTCGAATGTGTTGAATATTTTTTTATATTTATATATTTTTATTTAACTTATATATAGTTTAAATTTTTTATTTTATTTCATTTATTTATCAAAAACCACCTATTTTCAAATATTGATTGATGATATTTTCGATGAGTTGGGACAACTATTTACACCATTTATTTTTGGTCGTGAAAATTGGGTCATCGGGCAAAACTGGAACAGACCCCAACCCTACCCAAAAGAATTTTTCTTTTTTTTTTGTGATTTTTCTTGCGTTGTACTTTTTATTTTGTAATGTAACCTATTTAACTCATCCTCCAATCAAATTCAACCATATTGTGCAATTAGTTATAGCATCACTATTTGATTGATTAGACTTTTGGACTTCTAATATCATTTTAAAACAGAGTATCTTCTAGTCAGCACACTTTCTACCATACATCCCTTGCATTAACCAGCAGACGATAACAATACAATGCATCTGTTCACCCTACTCTTTATTTATTTATTTTTTTTTTCCGTTCCTCGTCATTAAACCGAAAGCGCGTGTGATTTGACACAATTTCAAAACAAGACCAAAAAGTTTTGCAGTGAGATTTTCGCAGTCACGTTTGAGCGCTGGCCGTAGTGGTCGACCTCGGTTGAGGTACATACCACCGCAACACTCCAGCCGTAGTCGGCTCACCGGACGGCCCAGTTTCACCTAAGCCTTGGACACCCCACTAAAAGTATTGGCTCTTTGCGCCTGCCCTAGTGGAGAACCAGACCCTGCGTTGGCTGTGGCACATACACTGGTGCATGCCCAACGCCTGCTCATAAGAGAACGCTGCACCATTAGAAAAGGTTCGAATCCGGGAACCCCTCTTCATCTTCCTCGGACCCACTTCTCTCGTAACAGTATCGTCCCTGACATCGTATCTCCTATCCCCGAGACATAATATCCTATACAACTTATACAACATACATATTTTACAGTAGTTGACTACATAGCCATAACCTCAAGTTAATCAGCATGGTCACAACATGGATTGCTATACCACTATTGATGATGGTGATGTTAAAATAATCCACTATGTAAAATTTTTTTTGACGCCAAGGTGAACCTTTTTTTTATTTGTGTCAACCTAGGATTTTTTTTTTTGTGGTTGCAAAAGTTGATCTTTGGGAGTAAACCAACAAACACAGCAGCAAATCAATGACATTATAACAATCCAATCGTTAATCTTGCAGCGGCAAACATAATAAGAAATTAATTGGATAAAAATGAAAACTTTTCCAATCAGGACCACTATCAGCGGCATCAGCTTTGAGGAATTACTTAACATGATAATTTCAACAGCGTCAAATAATGGAAAATCACATTATGGATTGCATTCAAGGAATAAATACCAACATTAAAAACAAACTAAATAGTCAACATAGAAAAGAAAGTATTTGCTAGAGTACATTGAAATAAAAAGGAAGAAAGAAGAGAAGAAAAGAAAAGAAAAAGTGGAAAGGAAAAGAGAATTTTTTTTTTGGTTGTCAAAGAAGAAATTTTAGGCTATTTATATAGTCCAAAGAATTCTGACCACAGAGAGCCGTGATTGTGTGTAATTGTGGAAATTTAATGTATGGGTGTATTTGTGTTGTAAAATTAGCCGCTGAGATATTCATATCTATGGTCTTTATAGTTTGGCGTATATAGATTTGGTTAAAGGTATGGCCATTAATAGGACTGTGGATTATATTACACTACGATAATATACCAAAAAGATATCTTTTTTACAAATATAACTAGAGGCGAACATCTTCTCCAGCGCATAAATATACGGATAAGATAAATCACAAACATTGTGTGCTATAATTTCAATGTAATATAGAGCACTAAAAGCTTTGATGAATATATCACTTTGCTTGATGTTACTTTCTAAAATTCTAATAACTAGGAGTATTCTTTGAATAATATTCAACAGGAACAAATTGAGGAGATGGTCCACTTCTATCTACTAGCTTGACCCCACCATTTCTGACAACATACTCTAATTTAGGGAATTCAGTTAGATCCAAATCAACATTAAAACTGGTATCAAAAGAAATCTCCTGATCAGTATAGCTGATAATACGGTAATAATCTTTATTTTCGAAAATTACTTTTAATGAATCTTTATGATGAAATAATGCTGGATAAATGGTTTCAAAAGATTTTAATGATTCAGGAACTCCAATTTCAATTAATGAATTTTTTCTTAAGCTTCTAACAAATGGTACCAACTCCTCTTCACTGAAAGTTACATCCAAACTCTCAAGCGAAGTTAATTTATCAGCATTATAAACTAGTGAAGGGAAGCTCCGAGTTTTCCACCAATAAAATACTCGTAATTTTTTGATTTTGTTTAGATTAAAGCTTCCAAAGATATCGGCTGGGCAAAAATTATAATGGACATGCAAATCCAAAATATCCACTGGCTCTGGTGATTGCAAGTTTTGGGGATCGATTAACGTGAGCTTTTTTAAATTTGGCATCTCGTTGATCAATGAGAATTTAATTGGAGTCCTACCTAAAAAAGTACAATCCAAGCTCAACTCTTTGATTATTCCTAGTGGATAATTATCTAATTCAAAGTCCTTCTTATAAAATAAAATCAAATTTGCCGGTTTAATTCTATTTTGGTAAGCTAACAACCACCACAAGAATTCTGGTTTCATTACAGCCCCGAAAGTTATAGAACAATTCAGTTGCTCTCCTAAATTGTGTAGCACAATTGAACCTGTCTTATAAACAACATTTCGGAAAAACAAATGTTTAACATGTTTAAAAACTTTAAAATAGAGTTTTTCAAAATTGAGTCCGTTGACAAAGGTATAATTGGTATATTCTGATATGTACCAATTTTTGGGTATCAAATTGGTTCTAGGGTCTTCATAGTAAACGCAAATGTTCTCCAACAATTTGGTTTTGCATACTTCACGGAATGATCTATGAGTCAATGCCAAATGAATAGTATCCATTTGATTAACATGGTCAAGAATTTTATAAATAATTTCTTCTGGTAATGTGAATATTCCTTTGGTCAAATCATTTAAATTGCTATGCCTTTGATGTCTTGATCTTTTACGACGATAATCGTATAAAGTTCCATTCTTGGTAACCTTACCACTGGAATGATCAATAATTACTCCTTGTATCCTCAAAAAGCGATCATGGAGTATTGCTTGTTCTATTTCGTGATCCAACGATGACATTGTTTAAATTTTTAATTAGATGATACGACAAGCTAGTTCTCCAGGAAAAAATGACAGATACTATCACCAAACCAATTGGAATTTCTTTAAAGAAAAAGCTTCTGGGGGTAAAAATGAAAATAAGACAACCAAAAAAGAAGAAGGCGATGTCATTAATTATTTATATATTGTTCACCAAAAATGAAGTGAAATAATAATTATAACCAATTGATATTGTTATAATGCTTCAAAACAGGATATTTTACACGATAAGAATTAAACTTTACATATATTCAGCTGGTAATGTTTTGAAAATACTTTAAAAGAAAACTTTATACTAATAAGGTTTTCGTCAATGGTAATACTTTATAGAGAGGAAACACAGTTAGAGGTATTCTAATGTAGATAGACTACAATCACCATTAGTTAGTTTGTAAATTTTCTTTTAAAGTTACAAAACTTGATAGTATATACTCCTTATCTTTACACATGAGTGCTCTCGACGGACCAATTATTGATTGACAATATAAACATTTATTATATTTTAACGACAATACAAAAAGATTAATAAAATTGCTTGTATATAAATATGTGCACATGTAGGTATTAATTGTTGACTTATCGGTACTTCTTATAAATCAAGTAAACTAAGTTCATTCAATGCAGGGCTAGGCAGTTTACTCATAGGTGCTGATGATGTTGTTGTTGGACTAAATATTTCAAGTAGATCATTGTTTATTTGATTATGACCAGATTTCGAAACAGAATTCCCCTTAGCTTTATCAATTGAAAAAAAATTACGATTTAATTTTGGTGGATCTTGGAAAATTGTTATGTCATTGTTATTATCATGGATTGGTTGTGCAGAAGTAAAATCATCAAACTCTTCATCATCTTCATCGTAGTCATTGTTATCATTTGTGCTTGTTGTGCCGTTCTCAGTAGGTTGACCCTTAGCTAAGAAATCATTGAACTTGTTGGATTTTGAGGGACTGGGTTCAGCAGATTTTTTAATGTGCTGTTCTAATTCGTCTATAGAAAAGAAATTGTTTGCAGTTGTAGTTGTAGTTGCAGTTGTTTGTGGTTGTGTTGGGTGTTGATTATTAGTATCGTCTTGATTCAAATCTGGAGTCAGTCTATTCTCACATGGTTTTGGTTTTGGTGGTAGTGGCTTTGATTCCAGATCTTGGTCTATTACTATATTTGGCCGCGTGTCATTTTCTGGATCCACCAGTTGATCATTCTCAATTGTCGGAGTAGACAAGTTTGTCTCGTCTTTCCCATCTTCATTTATTTCATTAGGTTCAAATAAAACTGTTTTACTTGAATTTTTCTTCGATGATCCCCCAAATAAACCTGCCACGGAAAACAATGGGAATCTCTTTGGTTTCGCTGATGGTGTCATTACTGATGGTGTAGTAATACTAGCATTAGTCGAATCCATGGTACGACTACTTTCTGTCGATGATCGATTATTATATGTAGATTCCAAAGTATTGACACTGGTTCCACCAACAGTAGCAGAATTGAATCCAAATAAGTTTCCTAAAAATGTGCCACCACCACTGTTTGTAGAATTCTTAGATCGAAGTGAAGATTCTTGTTCATATTCTTCTTCTTTTAATTTCAATTTTTTCAAATATAATTCTTGATCTTTTCTTTTCCGTTCATTTATTTGTTTTTCCATTTGTTCACTATAATGAGCTTTAATTCTTTGAATTCTTGCATGAATAAATTTATTTGATTCAATTTCAATAATTCTATTCAATTTATTATTAATGGCAACATTTGAGAATTCAATATCTAATTTTTGCTTTAGATTTTGTTTAACTATATCTTGTTTACTCTTACCAGTACTACTGTTATTCTTGTTTTTGCTATCATCAGTTGGCCTATTATTAGTGCCATTTTGGATTTGTTGTGATTTATCTTGAGTTTGATCTTGCCCATTATCTTTTAGTTTTTGTAGTCGACGTAATTCCTTTTTCCGTTCTTCAATATATTCATCTGTTGATGCCCATACAAACAATGCATTAGGTCGAGATATATGTCGTTTCAGTGTAGTGGTCGTGCTATTACTGCCACTATTATTATTAGATTTAGTGCCATTTCCGGAACTTTGATTCAACCAATTATCTAGTATAATACTAGCAGTCAATTCAATCGTTGAACCTGTCCATCGCACAATCTCTGAATGATGATTAATGTTATTAGTAGTTGTAGTCGTAGTGGTAGGATCATTTATAAATTGTCGATTATAACTTTGGAAACATGAATAATATTTGTTGCCATGTTCAGACTCTTGAAGAATCAATTCAGGATAGATGTGATCTGTTGTAGTTATTGATGATGGAGTATCTTTGGGGTCGTAGTCATAATCATTGAATAAAGTATCTATAACTTTCAAGGGATCAACTTGATTTTCATTTTCGTCGTCATTATCACTTCTCTTATTGTTGTTGATATCTTCTGTAGCCATTAGAAATATGTTTATCCATATACTTGATTAGTGTACGCAAACTGTGATAGATCTAAGATACAAGGAAAAGGGGTTTAAATCTAGTTATATATCTTTCGGTTAAGTTAATTCTTAATAAATTCTCTCGAATAATAAATTTGTTGAGGAGGAGAAGAAGAAAAAATTAAGCCCTGCCAAAAACAAAGACTCAAAAAAAAAATTTCAATCCCATTCAACTAAAGACACTATCAAAGTCTTACCAAATACACTGTTGGACTATCATCATCTTATTATCCTTAGCCATGACGTCTGAAGTTATAAAATTCCCTCAATTCCCAGAATTTACAATCCATATTTCATTATTCATCAATGTTTCCTCTGAAAATATAACTACCATCAAATCAAATTTAATATCAGCCACCGATAATGATCACAACAAATACGATTATTGCTTCCTTAATACTAAATATATCATATCTAAAGAACATTTATTTCAAAGTATATATAAATCATTATTGAATTATACTAGTAAATTAGGATTATCTACTCGGAATTTGAAATCAGAAATAATTTATAATTTATCACCAATTAATAATGTTGGTGATGCATTGAAACGATTTGGTATTTCTGAAGATTGTCCCAATTGTATAGTCATTAAGATTATTAATAACAATAATAAAGAAAATTCCGAAGAAACAAAAATTCTGGAGAAAGTTACTACTGATTTAAAGGAAATTATAGATGGAGAATTAATTGAATTAAATGATCAGTATATTTTCGAAAATTTCATTGATTTGGCAAAATTCAGAAAATTATATAAATTAAATGATGTTGTTGATTTGAATAAAGAAGATAATTTACAAGGAAGATTAACTAGATTGGCTATAGGTGCATGTATACTAAGAGGTTATTAAACCACTAAAAAAAATGCTAACAATATAATATATATATACATAACTCTAAATCTAGGTTTGTTGTTTTTTAAATGCAAATTGTCTAATATCTATAGTAGTTCTAGAATTAACAGTTGATACCACTTTCAGGATATTAACGTTGTTATTATCTTGGTACCTTTGATGATGGTGATCTACTTTTCGATTGAGCTTTATTGATTTGGTTGGTGATTTCTGTTCTACCCGATTTATATTTTTAGGTTGTAAAGGAACTCTTTTCCTATCATTATTGGGTTTAGTGAATTGATGAGTTGATTTGGTTGTAGATTGATACAGAAATGATTCTTTTAAAGCAAGTAATCGAGTACGAACTTGTTCCTGTCCACCACCAACAGCTGCAACTCGGTTTTTAATTGGAGATTCTTCAATTTCATCGTCATTAGAACAAATATCAAATCCATTATCACTTTGTGGTGATTGTTTTACTTCAACTATAGGATGTAATTTGATTGTATTGGAATTAGTTTCCTGTTGCTGTTCCTCTTCTTCATGGTCATTATCATTATCAGTCAATTCGTCTAGTATGTTCTGGGTATCAACTGGTTTATCCGATGACTCGTGATTATGACCGTGACCATAATCAGTAATTTCAGAATCATCAATTAAACTGGAGTCCCAATCGGGTTTATTTAAATTTTCTTCAGTTGTTGGGTTTTCTGGTTGAATTTTCTCAATAGGTTTTGCTTTAGGAGTGAAGAACTTACTAGTAGTCACATTTGGACTTGATGTTACCGTGGGGGAACTTGAGGTGGTTGTGGTAGCTGTTAATTTTCTTATTTTCTTACTCGTAGGTGATAATTTAGTTTCTTCAATTCGTATAGATCGTTTGATAGTTTTCCTCTCCGGTGTTTTCATTTGCTTATTGTTACTCTCTACTTGGGAGTTACTGGACGTAGTTTTGGTCACTTTTTTCGAAATACTTAACAAATCAAGTATCGATTTACCATTACCTGCTTGAGAAATTGCCCCTTCTGATCTAGATCTATGGGCAATTGTAGCAATAGATCCTTGCTTATTATTATGCTGTTGACTATTAGGGGAATAAAATGATTCACTTTTCAAAACTGTTAAGCTTTGTTCTCTTGAAACTAATACTTCATGAGTGTTTGGATGAATTTTCCCATTACATAATTGTTGATAAATCTCATCAGTCAACGTTTTCCCACAACAACTTTCAAGTAAACCTTGATCGGCTTCCACTTCGGTTCCATCTTGTGGATATTCATTTAATGTAGTCAATTTTTGGCTCGTTGGATCGAAAACTTTTTGAAATTGAAATGCTAGATTGGCAAGTTTAACTTCATCACTAAACGTATCAGGGATTTTTTTCCCCATTGATCTCAAGGCAATCATTATTTTCGTGAAATTATTATATTTTCTTACTAATTGGAAAGCAGTTTTCAAACCAATTCCAGGAACACCTTTAGTGTAATCACAACCAGAAAGCATAGCCACTAATCTTAATTGTTCCATATTATATTGATTCAAATAAGGAATTTCTTTAACTTTATCAAATTTATCACGATTAATTTCAACACAAGTACCATCATCTTTCAATTTTGTAATTAATTTTTTACAACCAAAAATTAATAGATCAGAGTCTTCACTTAATATCCCATCAACAATCCCCATTTTCTCTAAATAAACCATTTGAGGATCGGCTTCATATGGGGCCACAATATATTTGATGGAAAGATTATCTAATTCACACATTACTGATTTTGCCATTTGTGAAGTAACATAAGCTGCTTTCATAAATTGTTTATAAGCCAATTTTCGATTATTAGCAGCAAGATATTTTTCGGCTAATTCTTTAGCTTCTTGTCGTTTCAATTGACGTTCTCGATTAGTTTCTTGTTTGGTAGGTAACGAAGCTCCATCAAATACAAAATATGGAGTTATACCAAAATGATTTAACATTTGGATCTTATTTAATATTGCCGTAATATAATTTCTTGTTGGTTTGCCTAAACATAATTCTTCAGCACATGAAACTAAAGCTCGATGTAACCAACCATAAGTATCAATAGCCAATGTTTGACCTCGATATCGTTCTAATGAACAAGGATCTTGGATTTCTCTCAATATTTGTAATAATCCATTAACCCCCATTGTAAAATGAAGTGGTAATACTGGGTAATGGAGGTAATTCTTGTTGTTGTTGTTAGTGGAAAAAAAAGTTTACTTTTGTTGATGTTGATGTTGTGATGAGAAGGAAAGGAGACACGCTTTGTTTTGTTTTGTTTTGTTTATATTTTGTTCTTCGCCACGAACGATGACGATTGAAAAGAGTTTGTGGCGGTATTGTGACGCGAACCAACTTTGAGTTCCACGCGACACGCAAGGACACAAACTGACGCGTAAACCAGCACAACACAAGAACTACTCATCTGTTATACAATGAATATATATAGGTGTATATTTTATACAGTGTGTAATCGTTATATACTTTTTAACTTCTAGTTATTATTGGAACCACCAATTGAAATTGAAAAATGTAAACCATCTTTAATACCAGCAGTATTAACACTATTAGTATCATTATTGAATGCTAATCTTTTACTGAAAAAATATCCAATATCAAAATTAGCCCAATTATTAAAATATTTCAATCCAAAGCCATAACTAATTGCTCCATTTTCATCTTCTAATAAATTGGCTTTAGATGAATTAACCACATTTCCAATAATCCCTGTAGCATAAATTCTTAATGGATTTAAATCTTGTTCATTGCCAAGTCCAATAGTGCTTGCTGATGGCGGAGGAGGAGCATATAAAAGGGTTGGAATTTTTGAATATAATGTGGTTTGTAATTTATAATATTGATCACCACCTTGTAGTTCAACACTATTTTTTGAAAATCCAGGGAATGAATTATAACCACCTAAATAAAACTTATCTGAAGGATGAATTGGTGTAAGTTTATTATTATTATTACTATCGTTATTATTGTTATTGAATGAATATATTCCACCTAATTGAGCTTGGAATTTAGTAGTGAAAAACTCATTAAATAATGATTTATATAAATTAATCAGTAAATCAGTTTTAATAAATTCATTAAGATTATTAGTATTCAATTGTTCTTGATTTGAAGAAATTTCTCCATTGAATAATAATTCATAACCATTTTTAGGGAAATTTTTCAGTTGATCATGTAAATATTCAATTTTTTGATATTTTAATTGATTTAAAATCGATGATTTTAAAAATTGGCCATTGAAAAATTTAATTGAATCAAAATTGCCATCATCTAAATTAATTAAATTACGTTTTAAAAGTTGGAACCCAGTGAAAACACTCAAATCATTGGTGGTGCTGTTTCCATATAGTAAACCTAATTTCCCACCAATAATTTCTTGTTTTGTATCTTGCCAAGTTTCATTATTTTCTTGATTTAATTGTAAATCAATCAAAAATTTGAATTTAGGATTTTTCAAATATGATATAAATTTCCCATTAGCAATTAAATGATCTAAAGGCTTATAGGGATTATAATCTACACCAATTGATATTAATTCCCCATTACCATTGAAATTATGATTAATATGATTTAATTTTAAATTTAAATATTCTTCATTATTAAAATTGAAAAACCCTTGATTATTACTTAAATTAATTGCCAGTAAATCAATTAATACTTTAGTGAGTAATGAAGGTTCATTATTATAAGATTTAATCTTGTTAGAAGATAAAGAATAAAAATTATCCGGTAATATTTGAATGGCAACTTTATCAAAAATCCCCGTTTCAATTAATTTCAGTTGCAGGGATTTGATTTTATTAACTAATTGAATAAATGTTAAATCACCATTTTGTAAAATCGGTGACAATAAATTTTGGAAAAATTGATTAGAAAATGATTCACCACCAACAACTTCAATTTTTGTTAAATAAATTGGTAAATTATTTGATTCTTGTAAATATTGTTCTTCAATTAATTTACTTTTCAAATCAGGATTAGTATTTACTTGAAGTTCAACCATGGTGCAAGACAGGCTGTTCTTCTTAACAATGAATAGGTATATTGAATGAAAAACAACTGAAGTACTTGGTGCTAAGTGTTGATGGTGGTGTTGAAGTTGAAGTTGAAGTTGAAGTTGAAATTCGGTGTATTTTTTTTAGTGTGGTTTGGTTTTGAGTTGCTGCATTTTTATTGGTTCATTGTCCACGACACAATTTTTTTCAACTTTCAACAATACCGAAAGGGTTGTTGTTGCTGGCCCATACTAATAATTACTGCAAAAGAAAAAAAAACACTAAACATTGACATCAGCCATTACTTTAATCATAATACTCCTTATCATTTTGTAAAAAAACCTCTATATTTACTATTATATTGTCTAAATAATGCAGTTTTCATAAACATAATCTATAAGCTTATTTCTTTTTTTTAATATGCGTTAAACTAGCCTAACTTCCATATTCAACAGTTGCACCATCATAAGCTAAATCTAATAATTTAGAATCACATTCAATACCTTCTTGTTTAAATATTTCAATCACATCATTAGCAATTTTTTCAAAACCATCAGTAGCAAGACACAAAATTGTGGGTCCAGCACCAGATAAACAAATCCCACATAATCCTGGATAACTTTCGGGAGTTATTTTCTGTAACACTGTATTTAATCCCGGAATTAACCCAAATCTATAAGGTTGATGTAATTTATCTTTCATTGATTGGTAAATAACTTTATGATTTGGAGGATCTTGAGTTAATGCAGTAGTTAAAATGGCAATTCTTTGTAAATTATAAACAATATCTGGTAATTGATAATTTTTTGGTAATACTGAACGAGAAAGATCAGTTGATAATTCAAAATTAGGGATTATGGTAAGACATTTAATCTTTTTATTCCATTTATATTCAACATATTGACCAATATTATTTGGTGGTTGTTGTGAAACGATTTTATTTTGCGGCGTAATCAATTCACCATTTTTAACTTTTGGCAAAATGTAGTCTAATGGGACAGTTATTAATTGTGAATCTTCTGAAGATAATTCATTAAGATAAGATCCAATGAATCCTCCAAGCATAGCTGCAGCAATATTATCTGGATGTCTTTCAATCATAAGACAATAATCTAATAATCGATATTTATCTAATTTCAAATTGCCAATTTCATTACCTAAATATACTCCAGCAACAATAGCACTAGCCAGTGATCCTAATCCTCGACCTAATGGAATTGGATTATTAACATGAATATGAGTTCCTCGGGGGAAATCTTTAATACCATTACATCTCATTACATATAATGCCGTTTGAGTAATTAAATTTTCATTAGATTCAAATGGAACTTTCCCATCACCTTCATAACTTAATAAGGCATGGTGAGGATCTGATGAAGTATCAATACTAGGATCAATAGTGACAGTAATGGTTAAATAAAGTTGTAAGCCTATACCTAAAACGTCGAATCCTGGTCCTATATTAGCAGATGATGCTGGAACCTTTATTTTAAATGAAGTAACGCTCATATGAACAAGGTTGGGTAGTAATTCAGTTGGCTGTTGTTGTTGTTGAAAGAAAAAAGCAGATTGAAAAATTTTTTGTTTCTGTTTAAACAAACCACGTAAATAACCAGTGGACAAAAACCATCAACCGATTCCGCCTCACCGCAAAAAAAAATATTTTTGATTGAGTCATCCTAACAATTACAACTTTTACAATTGGTTATAGTATATTTCTATTCTATATGTATCATATATTTGTATGTATATGTGTATGTATGTATATGTGTATATGTGTATATGTGTTAATCCAACTAAATAACAAAATGAAAACAATCTGAACACTGAATCAAAAGAAAGTTGCCGTTTTATTAAAACATACAAGTTTCTCTTTTTTCCCAAATGATTTCTGCTGGTTCAGTAGGTAAAACCACCATTGAACTATAATCAGGGTCAGGCACTTTATAACCATCAATAGTCCATCTTAAATTATAAATAAAAGTAGTTAAAATGGTTCCTAATTGAACATAAGCAAATTGTTCCCCAATACATCTATGTCTACCACCACCAAATGGTAAATAAGGTGAAGAAACCCCTTTAGAAACTTTCCCAAACCCATAATCAACTTCATCAGAAGAGTTAAATGAAACAGAATTGGCTTTAGCAGCAGCAGTATCCCATCTAGTTGGATCAAAATCTTCAGGGTTATCAAAATATCTTTCACTAGTATGAGCATAACCTGGAGAAACTAAAACGTAATGACCTTTTGGAACAATATAATTGGTTTCAGGGATTCTTAATGGGTTAGTAACTTTTCTAAAAATAGAATGTAATGGCATATGCATTCTAAGAGTTTCCTTAATAGTGTTATTGACTGATGGTAATTTTTGTAAATCTTCATAAGTCAAATCATTCAAATCACCACCTTTTTCCTTCAATAATTCAACAACTTCTTGATAAATGACATCTTGTAAATGAGGTTTTTCACCTAAATGTAACAAGAACCAAGCAGAAGTAGAAGCAGAAGTATGTTGACCACCCATAAGAATACCAATTAAAAGATTAGCAATTTCTTGATCAGTCATTTTCACACCATCTTTATAAGTTGAATGAATCAATAAGGAATCAATTAAATCACGATTTGGATCAATATCACCACGGTCTCTTCTCAGTTTAATTTCTTTCATATAAGTAGCAGAGATTTTCTTTTGAGCAGCATCACGTCTCCAATAATGAGGTAAAGGTAAATTAGGGAAAACAAAATTAATAGGGGTAAAACCTTTATCTAAATCAGAATATAATTGAGCAAATGAACGGTCAAAAATTCTTCTCATTTCATCACCAAATAAAGATCTTGAAGCAGTGAAAATAGTAATTTCTGGTTGAGTTTTCATAACATTGGCAACCCCGTGAGTTTTTTCTTTCAATTTGAAACTTTCATCAGTAACAAAATAATTCAAAATTTCTTCTCTAATCTTAGGAACATATCTTTTAAATGAATCAGTAGTCAAAGCAAATTTAGCAAATTTTTTTTGTTCCATTAATCTAGAATTTGGACAATCATAAATAACCCCTTTACCGAAAACTGGAGTAGTTAAATGTTTATAAGCATCTTCAGCAGAAACATCAGATAATTTAGCATTGAAAACAAATTCATGACCTTTTGGACCTAAATAAACCGTCATAATTTTCCCTAATAACATAAATGAAAATACATCACCATACTTTTGACGACATGATTCGAAAAATTCATAAGGTTGTTGACCATATGAAGCTGCAGAACCAAACCAAGGAATCCAATAAAACACTAATGGAGCTCTATCTTTTCTTAATGAATATAAATATTGCCATACTAAGTTGTAAACAAATGGAACCCCTAATAATATACTGATCTGTTGTGTAACACTAAGGGACAAAAAATAATTAATGCCATCAATGACAGTTTCAACAATAGCCATATTGAGTTATGATCTTCTTGAAAAGAAACTTATATATGTAATAAAAAGAAGACAAGTAATATGGAAAGAATAACGATTGAATTCCCTTTCTTTGTCTATTTATATATAAAAATTGATTTATTAAAGATTGAAAGAAAGAAGTAAGATGAAGAAAAATTATTGTATGATATTATTTTTTATTTTTTTGTTTTCGTTCTCGTTCTCAAATTGACATTGAAAAAAGAATATACGACATAATCGGGTACGATATTGAATACAAGCAAACCCACTATTTCTTTTTTCTCTTTTCTATCTGCAAACATATTATAAGCTGTTACTATACTTGTGTTTACCACTTATAAGATCATGAATATCTCATTATAGTTTTGTTGTCCATAGAGTGTAAGTTTGTTCAATCTTTGAAAGTTGTCGTGTGGCTGTTCTCAAATAACCCTAAAAATGTTGTTATCTCGTTTAGAGAAAAAAAGTTAAATGTCGTCGTATAGATTGCAGTTTCTAGTACCTCGCGCCACGTACAATCGCGCGCCTCATCCCATGCTCCCCACGACATTTTCATTATTATTGTTGTTGTTATGCATCCAGTAATATTCAAGTTGATTGTAATCTACCATATAAATTGTAATCAACTGATGGGAATAGAAACTTCACTTACTCCAGAAAATAGTACAATTACAACTTACAACTTACAAAACAGCCACTTTTTTTTTCTCAGTTATTCCCGGCTAATTTTTATATCCAGTGGATTCTTTACAACTGTAAAAAGAATCAAGTTTCTATGTACAATACGAGACAACAGAATGGGAATTGTGGAGGAAAAGGGAATTAGGGGGACTTTGTTGACCGTTTTCTGTACTGTCCATCGTTCGCTTATTTGAAATCATAGGTTCTGATTGTTATTGGTCTTATGGGGGGAGAGTCTCACTAATCTAATCAGTTTTGATTACTTCATTTTGAATCTGATCTATATAAATGGGTAAGGCTATGTTGGCAATTCTTACCAAGTATTATCCTGTCTGGTTTTCTGAGAGGGTGTAATGACAACATAGTAGTTGCATTGGTAACCAAGGGGTTATATTCTCTCGTAACCCTACTTTGAGCAATCTATTTCTTGAAACTTATAGTTATTCTTTCCCCTATTCAGTTTATGTACGGTAAATTACTGTCATAGTACACCACATAGACAGATTGGTCCCTTTCATTTTACTCCCACATATCTTTTGAAATATAACTAGATATCAATTTGCTTATTGCTTTAATCCACACTATCTATTCCTAATCATCCTTAGATCTTATTTTCAACATACAGTATAAATTTTTTAGTAGTATACTGAAAGTAAACTCTATATCTATACAAGTAGGCGTATATCTCATTATCATTGTATGTACACATATATATATATATTTATTTCATTAACGTAAATTTCAAACCAAAACTTATACATAAAAATTCTAAAAACTAGAACCACCCAACTACATATCTTCATCAATAACTAAACCTAACATTCTTGCCTTTAATACCAATTCATCATGTTCTTGTTTCATTCTTTCATTTTTCATTTCTAAAAATTTAATATATTCAATAGATTTAGCTAATATTGTCCCTTTATTCAATTTTCTTGCTGGTTCTAATCCTTCTAAATCAATAACTTCTTCCTCTTCTTCCCCACCTGCTTCTTGATCTTCTTGATCTGCTTCTTCTATCTCCATTAATCCATCAAATTCATCATCATACTCTTCCGATTGTTTTAATTGATTTGATGAATTTTGTAATATTCCTAATTGATCAACATTATAATTATTACCACCACCACCAACATTATTCATAATTAGTCCTTTATTAATATTAATCATTTCATCATCTGAAGAATCATATTCTGGATTCTTACCACCATTAAGAGTACTACTACTATGACGTCTTTGTTGTTGTTGATGATTATGATGTTGTTGCATTAATAATTTCTCTCGTTGCTTTTTTTGGGCTAATATTCTTAATGTCGGAACAGAATTTTGTAAAGCATTAAATTTATCATTAATTTTATTTCGATATCGTTGTTCAATTACATTATGAGCTGATTTAATTCTTGGTCTTCCTGGATGAGGATTATGATTTATCATATTTGTTGGTTCATTAATAATTGTTGATGTAGTTGATGAAGAAGATGATGGTTCAATTTTGATTTTCCGACCTCTAGTCTTAGTTGGAGCAGAATTGGATGTGCTTGTGGTGGCGGTAGTCGTCAAAGGACTGTTATGTATATTTAATGGAGATATTGGAGATGATCCTTGTATCATAGAATTAGAATTACTTGATGAGGATGTAGCTGTGGTGGTGGTGGTAGTACCAGTAGTAATTGGAGTATTGATTGGTTTTCCTTGTTGTGAACCTGAAGTAATGCCACCAAATGTTATCTGTGATGCTTGTTCAGTTAATGATTTTGAATTTTGATAATCTAATACCGAAGAAGAACCAGAAGATGATGATGATCGTTTTATTGAATTTCGACTTTTCTTACCTGTTTTTGGAGCAGTATTTTTATTGAAATTAGTAGTAGTTGTTGATGTTGATGGGGCAGTTTCTATAGACATTGGTGATTGTAAATTCGAATTATATTCATGATTATTAGATTTTATTCTTTGATGATCAGATATTGGTTGAGGAATATTACTCATTCTTGAATGAGGACTCACTTGATCTTGAAATATTTGACCTTGAGAAACTTGCTGTTGTTGTTGCTGTTGTTGATAATTAGAATATTGCGAGCTTCTGTTAAGCTCATTATTGAAATTATTCCCCATTTGATCGTTTAAATTAAATATCATGGGATTGTCAGAATTATTCATTTGTTCATCTTGTTCTAATATCATTGGATCTCCTAAATTTGATCCAAATTCATTAAATCGTGAAAATTGATCAATATCATTAACAACAACATTATCGTTATTACTATTATTTTGTTTAGTAGGTGTAGTAGTATTTCTTTGATTTGAATTATTGGTGTTATTACTCGAATTTTTTGATTGGAGATTTTCTGTCCTATTGTTGTCATTGTTGTTCAGTTTGGAATCTTTAACATAAGCACCAATTTCAGCGATAAATTCAGTATTACTAGGCAATTCATAATCAATATTATTATACCTATTAGATGTAGTTGTTGTTTCACTCAATGGTAAACTGTAATATTTTGAATTATTAGAATTACCATTACCATTGTTGGTGTTATTGTGTGGTAAATCAGCAATAAATGGAGGAGGAGCTAAACCAAAATCAAAATCTACTGGGAATCCTCCATTTTGATGATATGTGTTACCATTATTAGTGTTATTCTCATCATCAGCAATTTCTGAATTTATATTACTGTTGTTTCTGTTATTATTATTATTATTATTTGCAAAAGTCATTATTGTATTAGAATTCTGTGATTGATTATAATTTTGTAATTGATGAGATTGATGTCTTTGTAATTGTTCATTATTTTTATCAAACAAGGAAGTTAAAAATGCGTTATAATCATTCAATTTAAATATCATCTACTATTCTTTTAGGGAGGGGATAGTGATAAACAATTTCTTGATATAACCCAAACTATAGGATAAATAATAAATTGTTTGAAAAGAAGACCACTTGATATGTATCTGTAGTTGATAATGAAAATGATTTGAAAGATCTTGCAATACAAAAATATGTACCGACGTGTAGGCTAATCAATGAAAGTAAATGAAAACGATGGTACTTTTCAATATAATATTGATATGAAAGGATAATTATAGGTTGGTACGCAACAAATATTGATTATCAATAAGTTATAATGATTTGTAAAAAAAAAATCAAAAATTGACAGGAAACGGGAAAGGATATGGTATGCAATTGATGGGATATTTATACTAATTTTATATTTGAGATTTCTTTTCTTGGGCCTGAACTTAAAAGCAAGACTTATCAAGTGAATAATCTAGCAAAATACCTTTCCAAACGGTTTCTTTTAATTCCTTTTTTGGAGTCTCCTAGGGTTGAATCAACTATAGTTTGAAAAAAAAAAAAAGAAACTGAGTAGTATATCTTTGAAGGAAAAGTAAAAACAAACTCTTTCTTTCTCTCTCTGTTTGTTAATGCCAATTAAATAAGCTTTTGATAATTCAATAATCAAGAAAAAAAAACCACACTCTGTTATCCGATATAAGGAAGTGTAAAAGTAAGTTGAAGTGGATGGTGTATCTATAATTGTTGCTTTTTCAGTGGGGCTGAGAATCAAATAGGGTGGGAATCGGAAAAAGTGAGTGTTTATAGCTGTTTTATATATTCCAAGTCACGTCTTGAAGCACAAATAGTATTAGTTTATTAAAGTTATTTGTGATGAGATGAATACTGTTACAATATTAAAGAAAATGAATCACTTATAAGTAATAAGGAAGTATCTGTATCTGTTTGGCTGGAAATTTAATAGAAGGAAAAGAGAATAAAAAAATAAAATAAAAAATTTAAAAAAAAAATTCTTTCTAAAACAACTTTTTCAGAATTTTAATTAAAATTTATGTAGAAATATGCAAAATGACTTCAAAAATTTAAATTCCTTTTAATAGTAGTAGTAGTAGTATAGTTGAAAAAACTCAAACTCACAAAAGAAAGAAAGATGACAATATACAACATTGATTGGATAAAAGTGGATTTCTACTCAAAGAGAATGAAAATCCTTCAAACAATGAAAAAAACCCAATCTTTTCTTTCCTTTTGTTATTTGAAGTAGAAACTTACGAAATACAAAAGAAAATAGAACTTGTAAACAAGAAATCAGGGTAAAGAAAAGCTTGCTACTTACGCAACGTTCGGAAGATTTAATTTGTACAGTAATTAATCGTTGTTCTTCACGAAGTGTTAAAGCAGGGACTCGTTTATCAAGAAACTTTCCCCCACCACACCAATTGATTGAGTCTTGGATGTTACTCTTCTTCTCAATTGAATTTGATCTGGTTAGATCTTGGCTTACAATAAAAGGAGTATTATTTCTATAACTGAAAATAGCATATGAATGAGGAACGAGACCTAGTAATTGAATAATAAAATCTTTGAGATATGTCTTGTAATCGGAAATAACAAAGATGGAAAAAGTAAGAATTCAAACATTTACGGGAAGTTCTTGTTTTGTTGAATATAGAGGTCACACACATAGATTTACATTGGATCCATTGATTCATTCATATTTGAGTAACAATTGGAAAATAATCACCCCACTTTATTTTTGTTTCCCGTGGTCTAGTATTTAAGCCTCAGGTTTCTTTTTAGTCTAACGTTCTTTTTCTATTATGGCCAGGTACAACAACAACAGCTCGTCTTTGCTATCTCCTAGCTTTTCTTTTTCACAATCTATAAATTGTTCTCTCATGTAGTTTCCCTTTTGAAAGTAAATCGCAAAAAAAAAAAGTTTAATATTTCCTTCCCCCCCTTGCCTTGTCTAGCCTAGCTTTTACAACACTTTTAACTCCCCGAATATTCCCGGTGGCTAATACATAATTATAAACTCATTGTTATTCTTTAAATCCATTGTTTAGTTGTTATTGTTTGTTTTATAGTTCTGGTTATGGCTAGTAAGTTTTAATCTACAACATAGAGAAAAAAACCCAAAATTTAACCAATTTGCAAAACAAAATGCTTCACTCAGATCATTATTTACATATGCACATACAATCATTTTTTGACATAATTTGATGAGATACTATATTTGCCCAGTTTTCCTTTCCTTTCTTTTCCGTATTAGCAATGGAAAAAATAGGAAAAGAATTGCTAGATAATCCTGCCAAGATCTAACAAATATATTGGTTGTTGATTGCAAAAAAAAAAGCCTGGCCCAGCCCGGCCCAGCCAAGTTCAAAGATTTCGCCGAAGAAAAAAAAAAAGGAAAAACACAAAAACCAAACACAAAAAAAAAATCGTATGATTTTGCATCCAATTTCCTGCACATTGTCAATCTCGCCTGATTGGAGAATGCACATTTCTGTATGTACGTGTATAAGATACAAGAACGCAAATACTATACAAATTCAGATATGAATTACGTTTCAACACTTTTTGAAAAGAAAAAACCAAGAAGCCAAATTCAGAAATAACGGTTTTCAAGTTAATTTTGACATGTGAATATGTAAGCCCTCATAATATTCATTAAATCTGTTGATAATTTGTTAAGCGAAATCCCTGTATCCAAGAAAAATAAGAAAAAAACTTCTGAGTTCACAGGTTGCAGAAATTTGATACCCTTGAAACAGACTACTACTGTTCAATATTCAGATTATAGAAATTGAAGGAGGATGAAAGCATAAGATGAGATCTTGATTAACTCCTATCATATTTCCTACAATAATATTATTATCAAAAATATAGCAGGTTTGGGATGACGCAAAAATAAACTCTTGAATCTTAGATTTCAATACAAACACTGTTTAAATGGATTCATCAGTTTGTGGATAGCCAACTAGAAAGAAGAGGGGAAGAGGAAGGGGTCTACTTTTGGAAGATAATAAATTAAATCCGATAATAATTTCTTTTGTTCTTTTTGTTTCTTGGACGTAAAACTATGTATATGTCAAATTATGCAACTTTCAAAAAGAAATGGCCCATACTGATAGAGTTCAATAAATAATTTATATGTCCCGAGTTTATCCTATCATTTCTTCTAATTCTTTCTTCTGATAGTTCTCTACAGGTTTGGAGTCTGCAAATAAACTTATTGTTGATAATTACATTCTCATGATTCATCTATCTTATTAGACATTTCCAGTATAAACATAAATATATTGATTTTTGCAACCACCAAAATAGCCAAACTACACTACAATAAGCTTGGTCGCTTTATTTCCGTACCGAGTTTATGGGGACAATCAGATAATTACTCTACTTGTAATTATATAATATTGTCGTGGATTTAAGATTATTTATCAGTATTTTGTTTTTCGATTAAAGGTTGCAAAAAAATTATCATGTCACGCGTAAGTCACGTGATACGTGTTGAAATTTTTTTTTTTTTGATTCAACAAACCCACTCATCTCATCAAAACCATATATCAACTCCTTCCCATTTTCCTTCTTATCTTTCCACCCCCACACACCCCTTATCAATATGTCTGAATTACATGATTTATGTAAATTTCCAACTCGACCAATAGATCAATCATATATTGATAAATTGACTCAATATCTTAAAGATGGAATTCCCGCAACTTACACAATCGAGGAAGCGTATAATTATATTAATAATATTGAGGAAGAGCCAACAACGACAACAACTCCATTACATTTAATATGTAGTCATGCTCCATTTGATATCACCAAAGAAGAACAAGAAATAATCTCTACAATGGTGGAGAAATTATTTGAATATGGAGCAGGATGGAGTTTTACTGATATTAATAATCAAACCCCTGGATGTATTTTAATATCAAGAAGAAAAGAAAGAGAAAATAAGGAAGAGGATGGAAAATGGATGAATGATGTATATCAACAAATCATTGATGCTGGAGTTAGAGCGGAATTATTGTTGAGAAAAGTAAATGAATTTGAAGAAATTGAATTTATTGAAGAAGATGATGAACAAGAAGAAAAAGAAGAAGAGGATATTCCTCAATTGGTTAAGGATGAACAAGAAATCAAAGAGGAAGCAAAACAAGAACAAACTACTACTACAGACATTAAGCCTGTCGTTATTGATGATGCACCTGATGCACCATCACAAAATCAACAATCATATTTAAATACAAAATTAGAATATATTAATGATGCATTAATTACAAAAGACGATAAAGATGGAGTAATGATGGCATGGGAAAATGATATTATGAAATTAGCCAGTGATACCATAACCAGCTCAGCCAGCTCAGCCTCTGATTCGGAACTGGAACAGGGGGTAAATATTTTAAATATTGGATTTGGAATGGGGATAATTGATACTATGATTCAATCAAAACTTAAATCTCATCCAAATGCTAAACATTATATATGTGAAGCTCATCCTGATGTATTACAAAAAATGAAAATAGATGGATGGTACGAAAAACCCAATGTTATAATATTAGAAGGAAGATGGCAAGATAAATTAAATGACCTATTATCATCTTCTTCTTCTTCTTCAGAAGCTTCGGTTTTTTTCGATGGGATTTATTATGATACATTTCTGGAACATTATCAAGATATGTTAGAATTATTTGATATTATAGTTGGATTATTAAAACCTCATGGGATTTTCTCATTTTTCAATGGATTAGGAGCTGATAGACAAATAATTTATGAAGTTTATAAAAATTTATTAATTATTGATTTAGAAAATTATGGATTAAATTGTCAATTTAAAGAATTTAATGTTCCTAATGAAAAATTTTGGAATAAATTACAAGATAAAAGTATTTGGGATGATGTTAAACGATCTTATTGGTCTTGTCCTATATATTATCATCCAATAATCAAATTCATCGATTATTAGGATAATGATATATAACTTAGTTAAGTTAAGTGGTGGTGGTAGCTTTTTCTAGTTCTATATTACAACCTAATCCAATAAATGCTTCATCTAATGCTTGTTGGAAAACATTTTGTAATCGCCAACCACCACCTAAATATTGTTTATTTTTGGCCAATTTATTAATAAATGGATCATAATAACTATCAGATATATTTTGTTCGATATTCATTATTGATTCAACATCTGTAGGTACTGGTAACATAGTATATCCTTTATTTAAATCACGATCACCTTGGAATGGTGTAAATGGAATTTTTGATGAACCATTTACACCACCACCACCACCATTCTGTTCATCATCACTATCAACCCCATTATTTTTTGCAAATGGATTAATTTTATTAAATTGTTGATCCAATTGATTATTTATAGTTTGTAATTGTTTCCTCCGAAGATTTGATCGTTTTAACATTTGATTTTGTTGTTGTTTAATTAATTCTTCACTAGTAGTTGAACTATTAGTTAATTTATCTAATAATTCTTGTTGTTGTTCTCGTTGATATTCTAAATCTTCTAATTCCATTTGTTTTTGAATCTTTAATTTTTCTTGTTTTAATCGTTCTCGAGCTTCTTTATATTTTATTAAATCATCATTACGTTGTGATTCTCTCATATTTCTTTCCAAAATTTCTAATTTATGTTCTTGTTCATATTTATTTAATTCAGTTTCCACAGTTTCAATTTCTTGTTTATCATCACTATAACTTAATTTAAATATTATATCCTCAATATTTTCAAGATATCGATTATACCCTTGTAAATCTCCAGGGAAATCTTCTTCAGTTTTATTATATATTGCTGATACTTTTTTCCTAATATCAATTTCTTTTTCAATTATTAAATCTTCAAATATTTGTTGTTTAAATTTATTCTTTCTCAAGATTTTCCCACATTTAGGATATGGACACGGTGCTGGACCTAATGAAAATATTCTATCAACACATGATTCACATATTTTATGATAACATTCAGGATTAATTAAGAATTTCATATTTGGTGACAAATATTTATCCGTCTTACAAATCGGACACATATCTTTTAATTGGTCATCTATAATGTGGTTAGTCAGACTGTTATAACTTGCTAGGAGTGGGTAAACTGTTGACATACCTTCAGCTGTTTGTAGCATTTTGTACTTGATTAGTAATTGAGTTGGTTGGTTAAAGGATTGATTGATGTTCTTTTTTTCTTGCAGGGCTACTGATTTATTTATACAAAGGAAAAATTATGTAAGGTAGTGTAGATTTGCATAAAAAACTATTTGCACAACACACAATCTACATTGGACATATCAATTACTAATATAGCTCATATTGGATAGTAAATCTACTTAAATACTTAAACCTAGACTTTAAAGCAAATATAGAATAAACAACACTAAGCAATCTAAAAACAAAATATTAAAATAACACCTTATAGGAGCACTTATTGACGAACAAATTCAACAAAATACAATTTGTAATCTTCAACATCTAATTCTTCACGATGATTAACTTTATAATTATCTAAACAACATTCAAATTTTTCCATATCAGTATTAGTTAAAAAAGTCACCATGAATTGACCAGGTTGGAAAACATTAATACATTTATCAACAATAGCCTTATAATCACCAATCATATTAGTTTCAAATGATGCATAACTCCAACCTGGTTCTGGAGTGACATGAATCGTATAATAATTTGATTCATTAATTGAATTACTAGAAAATCCACATGGAGTGAAAGCAAATCCATCGTGAATTTCTTTAACTGGAAATGAACTTAATCTGGGCATAGTTGGTTGTTTTTTGAATTTGAATAATTCATTTAATCCAGTTTGTTTAAGTATTTCTTGGCCTAAATCATGACCTAAATCGTGATTTGAATCATTTGCAGTATCACCAGGCTTTCTAGTAGTATAAAATTGTTGACTAGCTTCCAAAGATAATTGAGTCATAATGATTTCTAAAGTACAATCATTGACCACTGGAGTTGTTGTTGTTGTTGTAGAGGCAACGGGGTTCTTAGTCTTACCATTACCTCCAACATAAAGATGCCAATTGGTATTATTACCCACAATATAACTTTTACCATTATTGAAATATTGATTCAATAATTTGACTTCTTCTTGCCAATTACCATGAACATGGATTTGACGATCTGGGAACATGAATGAACGACGAGAATAAAAAATTTGATAAATATTTTTACTTTGGAAAGTTGCCTTCAACCCCTCGTTTTGTAATAATTCTTTGTTCACAGTTTCAAATAATAAATCTAAACAAGCTAACGTAGTAGTAGTACCACAAGTTTTCAAAATGATTTTATGAGGGAAAACAAATAATGATGATTCACTTAATAAAAATGCATCACATAAATTTGAAGAAACTTTAGAAAGGACTTCACAATGAACTAAATTCAAAATTTCGATCCAAGTATCAAATTTAATATCTCTTAAATTGATTGGTGATAATTCTTTGGATTCATAGAACCAGATTTCAAGTAATTTTTCTGGACCTTCAAAAGCATGAGTTGAATCAATTGCCGTAGAAAGTTCATGATTGGAATAAATTAAAGCTGGTGCAACCATTGTCAGGTAACTTTGGTGTTGTATCCTAGTTGTTTTTGCTGTTGTTGTTGTTGTTGAAATTGTTGAAATTGGTTTCGTAGCAGAGGGTCTGACATAAAAACACTCTTGATTGGAAATTGGGATAGTTATTTAAGTAGTTAAAAAACAATAACTTGTAAAGATTGATCGCTTAAAAAAAGGTTACTGAAAAGATTTCAAGCGGTCAATACAAAAAAAAAAATTAGAATATGTATATATGTGTGTTAAAAAAGAATTCAACAAGTAACTTAGTAAGGAATAATGTAAGATATTTGTAGTTGTAGTTGTTGGGATCCTTCTGGTAGGTTGAGTGGGAAAGGTAGAAAGAAAAGAAGGAGGAGGAGGAGTTTTTTCTTTTGTTTGAGTCAAAAGTGAAAATTTTTTTCTTTTTAGATTTTTTTTTCAAATCCCATCACAGAGAGAAAGAGAAAGAGAGATCTTCATCATAAATAAGACAAAGAAGGAAATCCAAATCGAACTAAAACTTAGTAGTAAATGATGTTAGCAAATATCAACTATTATGAGGTATTTAATTTCTTGTTAAATTTCCCTCAAATTTTACTATACTACGGCTGTGAAGAATTATATGGTATTATCATTGGTTTTGTAAATGTACACAGCCCAGAAGGTTACAAAAATATAATTGGAGAAGTAGTAGTAGAGCATTATTATTATAATTTCTGATTTCATTTATTGCGCACTGCCGTTGCATCGTCAACCTATTTTCTATCTAGTCCGCCTTCCACGGACTCCGCAACGGTATTCTCTGTCGTGTACCAAAATAGGTTTTTCTGGTGCGGGATTTTTTTTCTCTCTTACTCTTTCTTGGCACCCACCCATCCAACCAATTAATCAACCCCTTTACTTTTAATAAGCTGTGAAAATTTTGCACCTCCTTTCATCAACTATATAATCCTATCTAGAGACAATTTTTCTTCAGACTCACACAAGTACCAATCAATCAGGGTGTCATTGTCAAGTCTTTGATTATATGATGGGTAATGATAAAGCATTCTATTAACTAATGGCTTAAGAAACAAGTAATTCTAGAACACCAAGTAATCAAATCCTTTCTCTAGTTTAAGCACGTGTTAATCAGAGTATAATGTAACCCTGTTAATTATAAATTTGTTTACGAAGTTGCAAAAAAAGATATTTATCACGTGACTTGAACTATAGAAAAAGGTCAACCAACAATTTAATATTGCTAATCAACTCTTAAAACACTATTTAAACTTATAAATAGTGTTGTTGCGGGCACTCTTTATGATCCATACAATTCAAAATATCAAATAAACATTTATTTACAAATATTGTTTTGTTCTTAATGTTATACTGAAAGTCTTTTGCTGGATGAAAAAATTTCAGTAAAAATTTATGCTAATAAAATATCAATTTCTGGCAAATCAACTATACTGCAACTTACTACTTGTTTTATACTTTATTTAAACTATTGTAACATGAAAACTAGGTTTTACCCTTCAATAACTATTTGAAAAATGATTTACTATAAGGTTATTAGAAAGCCCCCACTAAGTAGTGTTAGGGTTGCTGATAGTATTGTTGTTGTACTAGAAAAGATAAGGAAAAAAAAGTGTCGTGTACAATCCCCAACATACACACACAAAAGAAAAAAGAAAGCACAAACTGCAATCATTCAGAATTACCAAATCAATAACAATTAGATAAAGTTTAACAATCTTCTCTAGTTTAATTCTGACTTTTTATTTTTCTTATTTGTTTATTGATCATTTATACAAGAAGAGTAAAAAGAAATAGAAAGAATAATCTATTCTAGTGTAAAAGAAGAAGAATTTATTCATTTATTTGAAGAGGGTTAAAAAGAAGAAATAATATGTCAATTGTACATGGTAGTGTATTACAAAAGTGGGGTTTCAAACCACAGGGGGAAAGACAAACAATAGAGAAAAAAATAAATTGGTAGCACAAAACTGCAAACAAAATATTTCTCGCATTTTCTCAATCAACCATGTCGACCAAATTAATACACACAAAAGATAACCGCGTTTTTAAACCCATCCACTATCAACTCCCCCCACGATATGTTTTGACAGGCGATTATTTTTTAAGTTTAATCATAGGTTAAAATAGGTTAGTTCTCAGGGGATTGATAAACTTTATTTTTTTTTTTTGTTCTTCTTTTTATTTTCTGTCAATATTGATAAGAAATTGACTCTTAACCGGGAGAATATTGAATAGGAATTTCATTTCACTCGCGCATTATGTTCATCTTCTACCATAATACGCGGGCATCAACAGTACTTACATTGTTTTACAAATTGTATTGATGAATTTAACAAATCAAGATAAATTCTTTGTTTTTTTTTTAATTTTTGATTCTTAGTGCTGAAATTCTGAGATTTCAATCGACTCAATCATCAACTAATTTGTTCTAAACTCCAGCAAATACCAAAAAACAATACAAAACAATGCAATACAATACAATACAATAGCTAATCTCTCATTATTGATTGTATTCATACTGTGGTTCATGTTCGTTGAGTAAAACTGAACCTAATGGTAGAATCATATGTCTAATTGAAAACAAAACAAAATGGAACATGGTGATGGCTTTATATTACCAAGGCGTACACATATTATTGTTGTAATTTCTTTAGAACAGGGCTTTAAACAATATAAATTTATTTTATCGAACATATTGATGCATTATTATTTTATATTACACTTCCAACAAGGGTAGTTAACAGCTACGGTACCTTTTTTTGCACAAATTTATTACATTGAATGAAGCAGGGTACCGCGTATCCTCGGTTTTGACCTTACCAATCAATTATTAGGTACTACATTTGAAACCATAAACATCGCAAAAGAACTCGCTGGATAACTCTAAACAATACAATTCACTAATTTTGCTATATTATTGTTTATTATTTTCAAAAAGACTAAATATTTTCAATTCTAAGTAAAAAAAAAAAAAATTAGACCGGACAATAATGAATTTTTAAAAAAGTTTATCAAAACCTCGAGTTTAAGTCTAAGTTTAAGCCTAAGTTTAAGCCTAAGTTGGAGCAATGATAGTAATGGGTTACGATTCATGAAAATTAGTCAATTCTTTTTTTTTTGATTTTTTCCTTTTTCGTTCTGTTTTTCTACTTATTCAGATGATAATACAATACCTATTATTGATTTATTCAAATATTTAAATGAAATTTACTAAAGAAGTACTACTCTCGCTATTGTCGTAATACAATTCACTTTAATATTTTAAATAATTAAACAAAATATAGAAGAATACAATTGCAAAAAAAAAAACAATACAATGAACTACAATTTTAGATTTAAAAAAGTAGCTATTTTTGCAGCCTTTTCCTGTTGTTACCATTCATCACAAACACGTAGTTTCCTATTTAGTATTTGTCGACAACAACAATAAAACTAAATATACTTTCATTGGTTATCTTCACAGTCCAACAATTCAATTTGTCAAAGACTAATTTCTTACAATAACAACAATTGTGGTGGTAAGTGGTAAGTGGTTGGTGGTGGTTGGTGGTGGTGGTGGTTGGTGAAAGCCAGAAGTTCAACAATTTATCAATAATTATTTTATCTACCCTTTTACAAAGTCTATAAATAATCAAAGAAAGTTCCCTAAATTTATATTTCTTCTTCTTTTTTTGAATTATCACCAAAAGAGAAAGAAAAGTTCCCCAAGGTTTTTGCAATAATGTTATTCACTTTATCCATTCTTTCCACATTATTGTTCAGTACTTCAATTTCTGCCATTGAAATCACTCAAAATAGAGTTGATCACGGTACAATTACCACCAGTATTGGTGATATCACCATTGATTCCGGTGCTTATTGGTCAATCATTGATAATTCAATCTCAACATTTATTGGTAATTTAGATATTAAATCTAATGCTGGATTATATATTTCCCTGACAATTCTGAATTTACCACTTTTAGTTCTTTTAAATTCTGGTTCTGCTTCTATTACTAATGATGGGATTGTTTCTTTAGATGCTCGTACTTCAACTCAAGGTTCTTCTCAATTTAATTTAGTTGGTGGTTCATTTGAAAATAATGGAGAATTTTATCTTGCTGCTTCAGGAGCCATTCCTATGACTATGGGACTTACAGGTAAAAGTTGGAATAATAATGGATTAATTGTTGCTTATCAAAATGAAAGAAGTTCTGGCTCGGTTAAATTTGGAGTCATTGGTCAAACTATTACTAATAAAGGACAAATTTGTTTAACTAATCAAGTCTATCAACAAACTAGTAAAATTGATGGATCTGGTTGTGTTACTGCTAAAAAAAATGCTAGTATTTATATTTCAAATGTTCTTGATCCTCAATCAGTTTCTACTGAACAAAATTATTTTTTGGCTGATGATAAATCTTCAATCATAACTCAAGCCGTTGGATTTAATACTCGAGTTATCAATGTTTTCGGATTTGGTAATGGTAATAAAATCGGTTTAACTTTACCATTAAAAAGTGGTAATGGTGGTCAAGCTTATAGTTATGATTCCGATTCTGGTGTTTTATCTTTATCAAGTGGTTTGTTTGGACAAAAATTTAATATTGGTCCTGGTTATGATTCTAAATTGTTTAGTATTGTCACTGATAATAGTGAAGGTATCCCATCAGTGAATAATGGTGCTGTTTCTTATTCTGGTCCTGTTCCAAGTCAAAAATCATTACCTTCGGCTTGTAATGTTGAATGTAAACCAGTTCCTAATGCACCAGATGATGGTTCTTCTTCTAGTAGTACTGTTGCTTCTTCTACTACCAGTACTACCAGTACTGATTCAGCTTCATTGTCTTCAACAAGTGGTGAAGAATCTTCAGCTTCAACAACAACAACTGAATCTAGTGAAACTTCAAACACCTCATCAAATGCATCTGAAACAAATGGATCTTCTACAAAATCTGAAACTACTGGATCTGCTACAACTTCTGAAGCTTCAGAAACAGCAAATTCATCTGAATCATCTGAAACTTCAGGGGCATCTGAGACTTCTCAGTCTACTGAAACTAGTGAATCAAGTGAAACTGAATCAAGTGTTACCGAATCAAGTGAAACGGATAGTATTACTGCTACTACTTCTGATACCACCTCTAGTGGTAATGATAATTCATCGGTTACTTCCAGTTCAGACGCTTCTACTGATTCAATCACTTCAGAAACAGCATCATCTTCATCAACCCCATTATCTGGTGATTCATCTCATGTATCTTCTTTGACAACTGGAACATCACCAGATACCATTGCCGGTTCCCAAACCGACTCTACTTCTTCTGGTTCTGGTTCTGGTTCTCCTTCTACTGGTGTTGTCCAATCTTCTGGTGTTACCAATAGTACACCAAATACTGGTGATGTTAATACTCAATCTAATACTGCTAATATCGCTACATCTGATAATACTGCTACATCTACCGCTTCTAATGATACTGGTGTTAATACAGCTACAACTACAACTACTGGTACTGGTACTGGTCCTGACAACAACAACAACAACAACAACAACAACAACAACAACAACAACAATAACAACACTAACAACAGTGGTGTTCCTGCAGCTGATTCTAAAGCAAGTGGTGATATTTCTACTGTGACAGCTTCAAGTACTACTTTAATTTCCGTGGCATCAGTATCATCAACATATCCTATTGCTAATGAATCAAGTTCACCTTCTTATTCTTCTTCTTCTGGTACTCCTGGTGAAGTGATTCCAAATGCTAATGGATCTTCTAAATTATCAATTGGTATGACATTCATGATTAGTGGATTTGCTACAATGTTTGCTTTATTCATGTAAAAGGGCTATTTAGAATTGTTACTTGAAGTTGTTTTGTTTTGTTTTGTTTCGCTAGATTTCTAGCCTTTCTTCACCTTCTGTTTATTTTTTTTGAATTTCGGTATCATTATTCTTTCAATAATGATGTTATAAATAACTATACTACTATTTTCGGTCTTTCTATTTTGTTTATACTCAACTTCAATAGTTTGATAATCATATCCATAGTTCTTTATTTTTATGCAATTAAATATCTATCGTTGATTAATTTTAGTGATCTCTTAACGAAACATTAAATAATTGAATATCTTCTTCGTATTTGTTTTAATCGACTGGGCATAAATTCTTATTATTGCTATACTAACTATATATCAACCTCGTGTGATTCACCCTATTTCATCAGAATGAAATCAAAAAAAGAAAAAGAAAAAAAAAGGCAAACAATTGCTTGACCGATTAAAAGACAAGAAAAAAAAATGGTAATAACAATCTTATACGAAGAATATCCAATAAGAATGATTTACTGTGTTCATTGCGTTCATTGGTGATTAAACCTCTAATAATAGCTATACACACCAAGAGTTTAGTGGTAAACTAAATTTAGTGAATTTCAAAACTAAACCCTGGTTTGTGATACTTTTGTGTGTAATATGCAAGAAGGGATTAAAAGAATTTCTTTTTTTCTTCTTTTGCTTTATTCCCGAAAAAATAATAATTTAACAGACCAAACATGTAAGGTAGTACGTACTATATCAATCCTATTCAGTGGAAACTACTCTTCCGTAGTCGGACTATTGCCACCACACTGAGACTCGGGTATAAATAAATACCCTCCTAGACGCCCTTGTCGTCGACTACTTCTATAGGCTTTCTAGATACCACACTAGAGCAAATACACGCTATTCAGCATTGCCTAATCATCACAATACAACATCAACATTATTAACATCATCATGGTTATTTCAGCACATTACCTAAAAGTTTTCATATTAATACTTGCAAGTGTTGTTTGTAAATCTTTTTGTTCAAATTTTTGCAATATGCTTGTTTGCGTATCCTAGTGTATGATGGGATATAATACTTGCTTTTCCGCAAATTCCTAATAGAAGATTATTTCTTGAACAATTTCTCTTTTCCATTTTTGCCTTTAAATCGAAAACTTTGAAAATTTCCTCAAATGCTAACTCTAATCTATTATTAATAGTACAAAAATTGCTTTTTATAACCCAACAATTCCTCAACATTTACAAGAAAAGAGGAAACTAGCAAACATCATTAGTATTATCTGATTAGTTTTAAACCAACTATAGTTGAAATTAGCAATTACAAATAGACCCAACAACAAAAGTAATATAAAAACAATGGACTCAAATTACACACTGTGGCAAAGGTTGTAATCATTTTCTGCTTTATTTTAATTAGTGAGCTTTTTAACTTTTTAGTATTTGCATTACAAAGACTAAACAAGCAATAAACCAATTCTAAAAGTTTATTTTTTGCCAATGATCTTTATTTATTCTTTTTCTTGTCTTTTTTTAGTCTATATAGTATACTAATGACAATAGGCAGCAGTCAGAGATTACAAATTCGTGTTTTTTCACAGCAATGATATGATATTTTTGACTATTATCTAAAAACTTGATATTTGAGAACTTCAAGACTGTTTCTTTTTCGTTTAATGCAGAAAAACAACAAACAAGTCTATATTCATTTTAGAGTAGTGAGGATTTAATTTTAATTCGTCAATGTACCAAAGCAATAAATTTTTTCTTTTAATAATGTAAATCCTAAGATATTGGTTGTAACGGAAAACATTTTGTTATATTGTTTGCAATATAGTTTTAACAATTCAACATAATGAAAGCAGTTTGATGGTCTCATTACTATAGATCTTTAATGTCGAGATTCTTATGGGGAATTCTTTTAAATTGGCATCACAACATAAGCAAGCAAGTGTATCCCCCAAAGACGGGTGGTGGGCTGGACTCTTTTAGCACGCGGAGACACGTAATGATAGCACTAGGAAGAATATTCATAATTCATAAATGCTTTAGTGTTGATACATAATATAAAGTGAAAACTAAAATATCACTAAAACCCCACTAATCGATTATCTCTCAATTCCCTGTTTCTCTTTCTCCTCCGGTTCCGCCTCATTTTCTCATTAACGCTGATTTTTCTCCTTCTCTCATATGTTTTTTGTTTAAAGAGATAGTTTAATTTTGTGATAATATTCCAAGAATTTGTTGCAACAGTTGCTATCAGTTGAAATTGGAAGGTGCAAATTAGATTAAACAAGCTTTAACTAATATCTTACACACAAAAAAAAAGTGGTGTACATGAAGATTTGAGATAATGCCACAAAAAGTTTGTGAAGGCGGATTTATACGTCCAGCTTTTTGTTTCTTCCAGAAACCATTTTCCACCATGTCAGGGCTTATTGTCATTTATAGCCGAAGTTCAATATTTTATTTCCAATACCAAAAAAAGAAAAAAAGTTCGATGCATATAAGGGTGGCTGTAATTGTCAAAAATAGAAGATTTATCTTCCACGTTAATAAATATAGGCATTACCATTGCTAAGAAAAAAACAAACAAATAAGCGGATATATCAAACGCTTTCCAACTACCAATCTTTTAGAGACGCAACTGGTCTAAACTCCATATTTAAATTTACTATTGTTTTATCTATTAGATCTCATCAATTAGATCTCATCAAACCAACAAAATAAATTTTGTGATAGCGTTGTTGGTGTCCTTTTCCCCCAATTGAAAAATAAAGCAAAATTTTAACCAGGTTTGTGAGACATTTGAATTGAATTTCATCTAAATTGACTAAAAACTATTCTTTCTTTCTTATGTCTGGGCAAATTATAGACTGAAAATGTTCTTTTCTTCTTGAAGAGGGTAGTAACAACAATAGAAAGCCACATAACTATATGGTGTTACGTGATCAAATCCCATTTTATAAAGATTTTTCAAGTTTTTCTCATTTTGATTTTGTATTACTTCTGAACTTTTTTGACTTCAAAAGTGTGTCACAAATGAAAGAAATAAGATACTTCAATTGAATTTTATGTCCATGTGGGTAGTAGTTGCTATTATACTCTTTGCTGATCGACACTTTTTCATTTTTTAGCAAACTTTTAACTTGCATAAACAAATTCCTTTCTGCCATCACCACCACATTTTTCTGTAAATTAAAATAGACTTGAATTAGTTTAGAACGATAAGTTTTTGCAGTGGAAAAATGTATTCGCAGAATTAATCCGTTACAAAATCGTCTAGCTAAACTTATGAATGACGCAACAGAATTTTTTCAATTAGACACTGCAGCATGGTTATTGCTCAGTACCATTTCTGCACAAGTAATATTTGCCAAGAGTTGTTGCTTTAGTAAAATATAAACAATATTTAACAAAAAACTAGATAATGACAAGAAATTATAAAATGTTTAATAATAATAATAATGTCACATCCCTCAGAAAGACTGAGAAATAAGAAACTTTTTTTTTCGCAATCAAGGGTTACCAACCATTGATTTTTTTTTAGGACTACCCTAAACCCTTGAACAGCACCCAGGGCTTGTGTAGTTTATTTAAGTATAACTAAGTTCTTTTTTTTGAGAGGTCAACAATTGTATAGATACTATCCAGGACAATGTATAATTTCTAGTCTCTGAATTAATTAAATCTCTAAATAAAAACAAAATTTATTATCCACACCACACACCAAATCTAACATTTATTAAAGTTCACTTGGTTGGACTTAATTATCACTTCTGCATACTGTATAATCTACTTATTTTGCGGATAATGAAATGTTGAAATCTAGACCGCTATTTCTCGTAATTGTTACAATCAAATTTAGACCATCTAGCTTTAGTTTCTTTTTCTTTTTCTTTTTGTTTTCGTTCTTTCTTCTTTGTTACCCTAAACAGTTCATGTTTGTTGCTTTCGTCATTAATCTAGCCGAAAACGAGGTTTCAACCACAAGTAGTTAGTCATACAGAAATATGAATTCGAAGAACCAATTCCCAAATTAAAACACGAAAGTCTGTATGCACAGTTGATAAAATTCACAAACATAAACCTTGTACGCCTTATGTGTTCGTAATTATCACTTTTTTTTTGCATCATTTTTATCTTTACAGAGTTAGAGTCGACGTTTCAGTACCAATATCGATATTGGCTAAAATTTATTTAACTCAACTACATACAACTTGGAGGTTGTTTCTTGGTTGAAGCCCATTATTTTTTTTTCTTAACAATTCCATCTTGAAAATATATATATATATATATATATATATAAACCGAAGACGAAGTGTAGAATTATAGCTAAAACTTTCAAAATTTTTCATTAATATCATACCCGAATAAAAGCAAAACCACAATGCATTTGTTCAAAAGAATTGCTTTAACCTTGTGGTTAATAATCAGTTCCACTTTAGCTGTTGTTATCACTGAAGATAGAGTTGATCGTGGTACTATTAGTGTGAATCTTGGCGAAGTCACTGTCAACCTGGGGGCTTCATGGTCCATTATCAATAATGCTGTAACAGCATTTGCTGGAAAAATAAACGTTCAATCTGGTGGTGGATTATACATCTCCCTGACATCTCCACTCTTGGCCCTTCAAGTTACTTTAACGTCTTTGCTTGACCTGATCACAAATGATGGGGTTATTTCTTTGGATTCTCGTGCTTCGTTGACAGCTTCAAACTATAATTTGATAGGTTTGTCATTCACCAACAATGGTGAAATGTATCTTGCTGCTTCAGGTGTATTGCCAAGTACTATGGATCTCACTGCCGCCAGTTGGACCAACAATGGGTTGATTGTTGCTTATCAAAATCAAAGAAGTTCCGGGGTTTTGAATCTTGGTACCCCATTGGGAGCAATCACCAATAATGGTCAAATTTGTTTATATAATCAAGTTTATCAACAACAAACAAGAATAGAGGGGTCTGGTTGTATCACTGCTAACAAAAACTCTGCTATCTATATTTCCAACGCAGTGTTACCAGTTGCTACTACTCAAAACTTTTATTTACAAGATAGTAAATCTTCAATGATTGTACAAGCAGTATCCAGCACTCAAACATTCAATGTCTATGGGTTTGGTAATGGTAATAAAATTGGTATAACTCTTCCAGCAGTGGGGATCCCTCCCAATCCTGCATACAGTTACGATGTTGACACAGGGATTTTGACGGTGAGAGCAGGATTGCTCAGTCAAAAATTTAATATTGGTCTTGGATACTATTCACTTTTTTTTAGTGTTGTCACTGATAATGGTGCTGGCTTACCATCAACCATTTTAGGCTCAATATCTTATTCTGGTCCTGTTCCATCAAGAAATTTACCCGCATCTTGTAAGATTGCTTGTAAACCCGTGCCTACCGCGCCAGGAACAAATCCAACTGAGTACACCACCACAATAACAACAACAAATTCTGCTGGTAACCCATTGACTGAAACTGGTGTTGTTGATATTCTGACCGATTCAAATGGTTCTTGGTTTACTACTACATCAATTTTCCCAACTACATCTCAATCTAGTAGTTCTGAAACTGTTGCTTCTTCTAGTCAACCAGATTCTTCATCCACTGAACCTTCTGCTTTCCCATCTTCTACTGGTGACTCTTCAGCTGAACCATCTATAACTAGTGACTATTCATCCAGTGAATTATCCGTTGTTCCATCATCTGCTAGTGAATCCGCTAGTGAATCATCAGCTGAACCATCATCTGCTAGTGAGTCAGCAAGTGAATCTGGAAGCGAATCCGTTGCTAGTGAAACTTCAGCTAGTGAATCCGCTAGTGAATCTTCTGCTGAACCATCATCTGCTAGTGAATCTGTTGCTAGTGAGTCTGCTGTTAGTGAAACCTCAGCCAGTGAATCAGCTGCACCATCATCAGCCAGTGAAACATCAGTTAGTGAGTCTGCTGTTCCATCTTCTGCTTCTGAATTTTCAACTAGTGAATCTGTTGCTAGTGAAACCCCAGCTAGTGAAACCCCAGCTAGTGAATCCGCTAGTGAACAATCTTCAACTAGTGAATCATCTGCTGAAGTATCGTCTGCCAGTGAATCTTCAGCTGAACCATCATCTGCTAAATCAGCTATTAGTGAGTCTGCTAGTGAATCTTCTGCTGCTCCATCTTCAGCCAGTCAATCTTCCGCTAGTCAATCTTCAACCAATGAGTCATCTTCACAACAATCTTCCGCTGAATCATCATCTACTGGGACATCTTCAGTTAGTGCTTCAGCAGCAACTTCTGAATACACCACTACCTGGACTACCACCAATTCCGATGGATCAGTTTCCACTAAATCTGGTGTTGTCAGTCAATCTGGCACATTATTGACAACTGTCACTACATTTGCCCCAGATGTTACTTCTGAATACACTACCACCTGGACCACCACCAACTCCGATGGGTCAGTGTCCACTGAATCTGGTATCGTTAGTCAATCTGGTTCTTCATTTACCACCATTACTACCTTTGAACCTCCTGTTGTATGTAAGAGAGATGATATAAATTGTGGTTCTTCAATTGGTTTATCTACACCTTATTATGGAAATTCTTCTCAACCATTATCATCAACAAAAATGACAGATACCTCAGCTACCCAAACTGTGGATTCATCATTGTCTTCAATTACTGATGCCACAACTACACAGTCAGTAAATAGTCCTGAAACACCTGTCCCAACTAGTGGATCTGGCAATGGATCCAATAATGGCTCGGATAATGGCTCCAATAATGGCTCCAATAATGGTTCAAATAATGGCTCTGGATCTGGTAATGGATCCAATAATGGTTCAAATAATGGCTCTGGATCTGGTAATGGATCCAATAATGGCTCGGATAATGGCTCCAATAATGGATCTGGTAATGCTTCTAACAATGGCTCTGCCAATGGGTCAGGTTCTGATAATGGTTCCAACAATGGCTCCAATACTGACAATGGATCTAATAGTGGGTCAGATTCTGGTAATGGAATAGATAATGGCTCGGGTAACGGTTCTAGTGATGGTTCCGATAATGGAACTACCAATGGCTCGGGTTCCGGTGGGGAATCTAACAACGGCTCAGGTAATGGATCAGATAACGGCTCGAGTCCTGACAATGGTTCTAATAATGGTTCTAATAATGGTTCTAATAATGGTTCAGGTGATGGAATAGGTACTGGATCGAACAGTGACACCGATAATGGTTCTGGTAATGGATCTAATAATGGCTCAGGCTCTGTTAACGGATCTGCTAATGGGTCTGGTAATGGTTCTAACAATGGTTCAAATAGTGGTTCTAATTCCGACAATGGCTCTAACAACAGTTCTGGTAATGGATCCAGTAGTGACTTGGGCTCTGTTAGTGGAACAGGCAATGGATCCAACGAAGGCTCAAGTAATGAATCAGGTGCCAACAATGGATCTAACAATGGTGCTGGTGCTCTTCCTGCCGCTACACTCTCGGTTGTTCCATCACCAAGTGCTGACTCCGGCTCAACTAGCTCCGCGTCGGCTATGGTTATTCCAAATACCAATGGCTCTGGTAAATTACTTAATGGAAAAGTACTTACCTTGAGTGTGTTGTCTTCAATGGTTGTTGTTTTCTTGTAAGCTTGATAAAATGATAGGTCAATCCTTTTTATTATGATTTACATTTTCAGTCAAATTAGAATAGTTTGCTACATTTCACTATATGATTTGGTTTACTTTTTTCGGTTTTTAATTTTTATTGCAAAAATATTGATATTGATTTTGCTTATTTGTTTTTACATTTTTCTTGATTTTGGTGTCATTGTTTTAATGATAATGATAATGTATTTTGGTTAAAGCTTTTATTTTTGTATTTTTATGCTTTAATTGTTGATTTTATTTGATTATCTATTATTATTTTGTCAAGCTTGAATTGTTTAATAATTTATGGTTACTTTTGTTTCGTATGTATTATTACTATCATTACTTCTACGTATATGAGATTGTATTAAATATATTGTCTATTTGTTTATTCGTAAAATTTATTCAAGAGAGCTGTAAGTAACTGCCAAACTTTTGGTAAACTGGCAATGCCATAAAGATATTGTTTCGGAACATTTACACATATAATCAAGGAAAAAACTTCTCTATAGTAATAAGTATCACCAAAATAAATTTTTCTTTTCACAATAAACACATTTCACAAATATCACTGATAAAATAAATGAATTAGAAATTGTGTGATTTCATTGACTGTCAGTTGAATTAGAATAATTATGGTGTTACACTAGTTTATTTGGTAAACACGAAAAGTATTTATCGGTGTAGATTTTTCAGACGCGTTTTGGCAAACATTCTTCTTACTAAAAAAACAAACCTTTCTCCCATCACGTCTTTATCCATTTTTAATCCAATGCCAACTGCCACCATTGATTGTTCATCTGCTCAAGATATACTAAACAACCCTTCAACCAATGATAATGATTTGATATTTACACCTTATGGTCTAATGTTATTAGAAATACAGGGAGAATTAAATCTACCTAATGAGTTCCCACAAGGTCAACCTAAAACTGATGAAGATCATGAATATTTAAATAATTTTATTACGATTAATGAAATTCAACATGCTGTAAAATTTGGGAATTTAGTGTTTGATGAAAAAGATAACAGTAAAGTGACACTTTATATTGGTAAATCTCAAAGATTATTAGGTAATGTTGTTAAATTATCAACCCCATTAGCGGTTTTGAGAATACCGTTGAAAAACGAAGATGAGATGATGGTGGATAGCAATAATGACAACGTCAACAAATTTAAGCAAGAAGAGGAATTAATAAAATTGGTGGATATAGTTAAAGCAAAAGTGATATTCAAACAAAGACCATTACCAATTATGTAAATCCAATGTGTATATATATATATATAACGTCTATTAGAATGTTATTTAAGAGTATTATTACTACAACAACATACAAGTCTTTTCTTTCTTGAAAATTCTGATCCACCTTTCTAGAATTTGGCTCTTTCTGTAGTTCTATGATCCCAATTTATTTGTGCACTAGTTTCAAATCCCATGTTTTGTGGGTCTGCAACAACTATGTTTTGATAAATTTTCAAAATATCATCACTGGTGAAACCCAATTTATCTTTCAAATAAGGGATAATCCCCCCATATTTTTCATGAAATAAACCAATAGTAGCCAACATGGCTTCATATCTTGAACTGACTAAATTCCGGAACCCATCTTCTTCAATACTCCAATTCTTCCTGCCTTGAGAAATTATTTGTTCAATGCCTCCAGATCCATTATCACCCAATTTTTCACGCAATTTCTTTACTGTTTCTTCAAACTTTCCTTTCAAGACAGGATGATCTGGTCTCAATCCAACTGTAGTTAATTCATATTCTTTTGCGATAGTGTTTCTATCAACACCTGCAAGTAATAAGATCAACATTCCTAGCATACCAGTACGATCTTTACCAGCAGTACAATGGAATACAAATGGTTGGTTTACGTCCCTGATATACTCAAATATTGTCTTGTAGGCATTAATTCCAAATTCTAACATGTCTTCATAAACGTTGACATAAGTTGACCAACAAGTCATAAGATTTGTATATCTGATAGCTATGGCTTGTGGTGAATAATCATCATTAGAGAAAACTGGAGAATGGATTCTTTCAATACCATATTTCGATAAATTATCTGGATATCCATCATTTTTAACTTCTCCATCGGAACGTAAATCAAATATTGCCTTGATACCTAAATTTTGTAAAGTTTGGAGTCCAGTTTCAGTCAACCCAGCAATATTAGCACATCTGAATGCAAAATGTGGTTTAACATAATATACCAAATGATCTTGATTCTGGTTTTTATTGGCGGACCCTTTGATTGTATCTAATTTGAAAGTGGGAGCATGAACTCTCCAGCCACCAACATCTCTAAAATTACTGACTCCATCAACATTTTTCCATCTAGCAACTCTACCAATATCTCTACTGGTGGCAATAAATCTTTGTAATTCCATTTCTGGAGTTAAAAAGTCTATTATATAATCAGTGACCAAATAATTATAGTTTACTCGTTTGCCATTTTTCAAAGGTAAATTATATGGATTAAGTTCATGTAATTCATCATCGGCCTTTATTTCCTTGTGGCCATAAAAATTATGATCAGCATCAGGAATCAATTTCAATGTATGTGATAATGGACCTCTATTTAACGCATTGGCAAAATTGGCACTATCATATTTGGGAATGATTTCATCTTCAGTACCATAAACACTGAGAACTGACCAGTCTCGTGATAAGTCCGTCAACTTACTTAAATCTGGTTTCGATAAAGATATAATTTCCCTTGCTGATAAATTGATCTGTTGATAAGATCCACGTCTATATGTGGTTACAGGGATAAAATCCAACCCTTCTAACCCGGCATATCTATCTAAAACAGTTGGTGATGTAAATCTGGCGGAACAATTAACTAAATTAGGGACAATTATGGCACTAGGGTCACCTGCTCGTCCTAATTGATCTTGAATTTGGGCCCATAAAAACATGGCAACCCCACCACGTGAGTGTGAAATAATTGACGACAAGGTTAAATCAATACCAGTACCGTTTAATTTCCCATCACGAATAAAGTCGGCACTTGATTGGATATCTTCGACATCTTGAGTCAAGGTACGACCTTCTAATTCATTAGCATTGTCTGCACTATTACCACATCCTCTAAAATCGATTCTAAGGGAAAATATACCCAATTCATTGGCCAATCTATGTGCCAATGTCTTTTGGTAACAATAATTTCTATGACCACCTTGTCCATGTAAGATTAATGCTGCTTTATGAGTTACAGGGACTAATCCTTCTTCAAATGGGTTTTCGGAATCAAACGCAAGTGGAATTGCAAGAGTCCCCGTTACACCTTTCCCAAGTGTGACTTCTACTTCTCTAGGTGTAGGAGGATGATATTTGGAAACTGTCATCTCGTTTATCAGTGTAATAGTTGTATATGTATAGATGTCTCTGAAGTGTAAAGAAGAGTGAAAAATAAGAAGAAAAGAAAGTGAATATTATTTTTGAGGGCAATAATAAACCCGAACTTATATGTCTAATAAGATCCCCAACCACAGTTAGTACGTGGGCAATAGCAGGAACACAACAGAAAAAAAAAATATCACATTCAGCCCTCAGCTTCACCGCCTAGTATACCACCCGCCCACCCATTCCCCCAACACCATGTTTAATGCGGAGAAACAAACTACCATAACCACCAACAAATCTTTATAACTTCTTCTACTAGTGTTAGCCCTACTCCTCAGTAATGTTTTCCTTGTATATATCTTGAAGATAGCTTATGTTAGGGGAACTCATTTTTACAACGATGACCCAAATAACCGATTTGATTATCCGTGTATATCCGTTTGATCTAGCGTGCGTGGGTGTGGCGACATCGTGTATTTCTTAATTAGGAGAAAGCCGCAAACACCAAATGTACCCAACTCCATTTGTTTTTTGGCGTAATATCTAAGGGTATTTTATAGTAGACGTTTTAGTATATATTTGGTCTGAAAGTAACAGGAGATTTTTAAATAATCAACCTAAAACTATATGAAAGCTGGAGATGTTATACAATTGCACAGAGTAACGATTTCAAAATTCAAACTTTCCTTTGTGTATGGGTTTAGTTATACGAGCAAATTATTTTTGATGTTTTTGCTGTGATCTTCTCAGTAAAATTGTTTTCGTAATAATTTTGCAATTCATCTTCCAGTGAAATCTTTCTACAACTTCAGTAGTATTATTATAGATCACAAATTTTGACTTTAATTTAAGTCCTTCTTTTGGACTTGTTGGTTGTTTCAATGAACAAATACCGATTGTTCAAATTTTGTTCAACATATCTAAAAACTCCAGTTAAATTAATCACCATCACAGAGTTATTCTAGCTCAGTTTCAGCGTGTAAGGACTTTCTGACTTCTTGGTGCAAAAATATGACTCAGTCGTGTGACATTAAGCACAGAACTTTACCAGTATGGATAGGAGTAACAGATAACAATCAAGAAAAATCTAAATACTTAAAATGATCCCAAACTTCAAGTGGTTTAAACTTTTCCCTTTGAATTTTATTTATATTCGCTTTGTAGGATCTACGACAAGCTATACATAGCCACAGGAGTAGCAAATTTTACAGATTTATTGTGTAAACTCAAAGTAGGTTTTTTGTTAAGATCTTGCTGCTAGGTATAATGGAACTCTGATATAAACCTAGAATCTTTCATTAACATCCAGATTGAAAATAACTCAACTCTGTATTGAACAACGAGATTGTCTGTTTATCTGAAATAACGGGATACTACATTTATCTAGTGCAACATTCTTATTTTCATTTGATTCCTACTACGACAATGACAGAGTCAAATCTAGATTGCGGGCAGAATCCGCTAACAACAACAAAAATTACAAAAAAAAAATGTTTATCCCAAGTTAGACCAATTCTTTCACTTCCAATCTGTAATTAGAAGAACAGTTAGAATGAACCCTATAAACTATTGCCACAGAAATAAATACTATGAAGAAGAAGAGGTTTTGCGGTTGTGGTGAAATTTTCATGTTTTCTTTTTATTTTTTAGCAGTATGAACACTACTAACTAAAAAAAAAACAAACTAGTCATTAGCAACTGAAACAACACAAAAGAATAGAAAGGAAAAACAGAATCAATCAAATTTCTTCAATTGCTCCAACCCAGAAAGATATATTAATGTTCTACAATATAGATTAGATATTCATTTAATTATTAATATATAGATTGGAGACTTTGTTCGATTTTGCTCATTGCCAAGGAAAAGAAAAACATACATACAAAAGAAGAAGAAGAAGAAGAAAGCTAATTATGGTGACAACTGAGAATGTTTCATCAGAAATTAAGATCACCACAACCACACCCAATGAGCTTTTAGATCCCAATAACAACATTTCCACATTAGATAAATCAAATCATCAACGAAATGAATCTTCTTATTCACAGAACTTTTCCGTTTTGCGAGAATACGATATCGAAACACTTTCTCATAGAAATAGCATGTCTGAAGACGAAATTGACCAAGAATTACCAGACCCTTCATTCACAAATGAAATAGACAACTTAGAACTACTGCAGGGGACATCCAATGATGATTCCAGTACACAAATTAATAATTGCGAACTGAGTGAAGAGGAAAGAAGGAGCAATAGAGATAGTTTTGTCAAACCAACGAACCTGGAGACAGATCAACAAATCTTAAAGTCTGATTGTGATCGTTATGGATTCAAAAAGACATCATCTGTCACAGGACTAACATTAGATGAGTATAATGAATGGTTTAAACTGTATTCGCAGTATTCTCAAGCAAGAAAGAAGAAATGGTTAGTTTTAATGAAAAATAATGGATTGCATGTAGATGATTCAGATACAGAAAGTTTTAACAACAACAACAACAACAACAACAACATACCTACTAGATTTCCACCTAGATCAGATAAAGTTAAGAAAATGATACGTCGCGGGATACCACCAGAATGGAGAGGAAATGCATGGTTTTTTTATGCTGGTGGATACGAAAAACTAAGTAAAAATGTTGGAACTTATGAAAGGATAGTCAAGGCCACTTACAATGTAAAAACGAAGGATACCGAAGTCATTGAAAGAGATTTGAATCGTACTTTCCCTGATAATATATACTTTAATTCATCAATCAAAGGTGTGTTTTCATCCTTAGAAACTTTGCAACAAGAAAAGGAACAAGAAACATTATTGATCAAGTCATTAAGAAGAGTATTGGTTGCCTTTGCACAGCATCAACCACAAATAGGATATTGTCAATCATTGAATTTTTTGGCAGGTCTTTTATTATTGTTCATGGAAGAAGAAAAAGCATTTTGGATGCTTGTTATATTAACAGAAAGAATTATCCCAAAAGTTCATCTGGCAAATCTAGAAGGTGTTCATACTGATCAAGGGGTTTTAATGTTATGTGTTAAAGAGTATATACCCCAATTATGGCAAGTTTTAGGGAAAAATTTCGATGGTGAAACTCTTTCTGAAGACAAGATTTTATCAAGATTACCTCCAGTTACATTAGTCACTTCATCTTGGTTCATGTCAGTATTTGTGGGGATTCTACCTATTGAAACAACTTTAAGATTATGGGATATACTTTGGTATGAAGGTTCGAAAACAATTTTCAGATTCTCTTTAACCATATTCAAAATGTGTCTGGATTCACCCGAATTTAATACAAAACAAAATCGTCGTAGTGGTAGTGGTAGTGGTGGTGGTGGTGAATCCGAACAAATTGAATTATTCCAATTTATGCAAAATTTCCCGAAAAAAATTCTTGATGCAAATTTACTAATTGATCTTTGTTTTAAAAAAATTGGTGGTTATGGGTTTGGCTCTTTGTCACAAGATGAAATCAACAAATGTAGAGCATTTGTATCTAAGCAAAGAGAGAAATTGACTAAAAAACTGAATCAAAAAGGGTTAACCGATATGACTGATGAGGAAAGAAACACGTTATTGAAGTCTTCTACTGGATTTGAGACTTCGGATATTCATGATGTTTATGGATTTAATCGCTCAATTATGAGTGGGATGGTTTGGAATAAAAATATTAGTAATAAAATGAAGAAAAAGTTTGTCGTTGGGAAACGTAACAGCTCCCGATAAAGAAAAAGATTCCTTTTTGATATTTTTTTTAATCTATTCTATAAATATATTTATACATTTTTATAAATTGCATCACTTATACATACTACATCTTTCATTTCTTTAACATCATGAACTCTTACAATATCAGTGTTTTGTTCAATACACGCAGACACTGTTGCACCAGTGCCAAATACTCGATCCAGAGGCACTTCATTACCAGTTAATGTCCCCAAAAACTTCTTTCTTGATGTCCCCACCAAAACACAAGCACCATTAAAACTTAAATATTTATGTTTGATTGTCACATCATCAACACGTTCATTAATTTGAATAGAATATTTTTTAAAAAACGAGGCATTACGAATAACTGCTAAATTTTGATTCAAATTTTTAGCAAATCCAATACCAGGATCCAAAATAATTTGCCATTTTTTCACTCCTTTAGCCATGGCTTTAAACATTTGTAAACTCAATTCACGACTGATTCCATTGAGTAAATTCTTGATTTCAGGTGACAAATCCAATTCTTGATGTCCTAATTTAGGATCAATTATATATTCGATAATATCATCATTTGTATTTGATTCATAATTGGTCAATTGAGACATGGTTTTAGGTGATCCTCGAGTATGATTCATGATATAAGGACATCCATATTTGGCAACCACATCAAATATTTTTTCATCATATTTGCCCATTGAGATATCGTTGATTATGTCAGCACCCACAAGTAAACTTTGTTCAGCAACGTTACTACGATAAGTATCAACCGAAATCAACACCTTCAGTAAATCAGGGTTCAGTGATTGACGAATAGCTTTAATTAATGGAATCACACGTTCCAATTCTTCTTCCTCAGTGGGTTCAACACTTCCTGGGCGTGTGGAAACTCCTCCAATGTCAATAATCGTAGTACCCTCACTGACTAATTTCTCTGCCTGCTTCACAATATTATCTAGTTCTTTTCCAAAATGTTTCCCACCATCACTAAATGAATCAGGAGTCATATTCAATATACCCATAATCAAAGTAGGAGATTTATGATTAATTTGATCAAATTTCAAAATATTATCTTTGACAGGTAATCTAGAGACTGGGATAAATTGTAATAAATCAGACGATTCTTGTACTGTCTCTTGAGGTTTATCATTTATTAATTGTTGTAAATGGCTATGCAAACTTTCTGCACTGATGGGATGAATATAATCAGGGGGTAATACTTCACATAATGGTTGTAATACAAATGTTCTTTCTAACATTGATTTATGTGGAATAATTAGATTCTCGGTATTTAATTGTAAATCGTCATATAGTATAATATCCAAATCTATTGATCTGGGCCCATTATCAAAGTCTTTTTTCCTTTCTAAATGTTTATATTCAATATCTTTTAGAATTTTCAACAACTGGAAAGGTGAAATGTTTTGGAAATTCACTTTAATTACCCCATTGAAAAAATCTGGTTGATCCAAGTAATACATTGGTTTAGAAATGTACAATGATGAAGTTGCTTCTATGGTGATTCCATATTTTTGCAACAATTCGAATGAATTGGTAATATTTTCTACTTGATTTCCAGTATTGGATCCAAAGGCAATAAATGCAGTGTGGTACCCGGTATAATCCTCAGTTTCCTCATTTTTAACCGGTAAATTGAATGCTCTATTAGTTTGAGCAATTGTGTTTTCAAATTTAACTGGTTCCATATCTTTGAAATTGTCTTTGACCATGGTAGATGATACCCCAACACCTTCAACATGACTAAATGCATTCGGTTTAGTGACAGTAGCAACAACTTCAGCTACTCCGTCATATTTCTGAAATGTCAATTGACCAATCTTAGACACCAATGCTTCTACAGTTTTGAAATTAGATGATTCCACGTATGAAACAATATCAGCAATTATTTGATGGAAATATAAATTGGAATTAGGTACAATTTTAAATTGTAAATCAACATCAACTATTTGTTTTTGTAATCTTTCAAATGTGAAAACCCCAATAATAGTCAATAATCTCAATTTATTAACTTGGAAAATATCTAATGGAACGGGTTGACCCAAAGTGTTTCTATTAATTTTATATTCGACACTTTCAGCTCTTATTTCTGATTTCAAACTTTTTATCGTCACATCCACAATAGATCCACCACCTCTAGATTGATCTAATCCAATATCACTAATTGCTTGAGCAATATTTCCTAATGACTTGAAATTTAAATGCTCATTTGATTTCATAAATTCAGTTACATTTCTGGTAATAACAGCATAATTAATTGAGTATTTCAAATTATCCAATTCCGATGCCTTATGGAAATCAGTATTGAAAGATAATGATATAGTGATTGGTTGTGGTGTTGGTCGATTCCAGGCATCTTTACCAGTTATCGCCGTACAAGAAATATCTTTAGTGAAAACGGTATCGTTTTTCAACATAGTGATAGAATAATGGAATGCTTTTCGAAATTGTTTATTTATTGTCGGGTTAATCGCCGACTTGAAAAAATTGGAAAACAAAATGGTGAAATAATTGTAATTGTTAATTGGAGGAAAAGTGGGGCGGAGGGTTTGAATCAAGAAGTGAAGTAATGGATTTAAAAAAAAAAAAATTTCATGGATTACTAAAAAGTTGGAACGATTAAAAAAAAACTATTTGAGTCAATTGTTTTTTTCCCCTCTTGGAACCAATTTAATACCTTGTAGTGGTAGCATCAAATTCTTCCTGGAACCATTTACTGCCGCGCCAATGTCCAATATGTGAGGACTACAAACAGAATAATTTAGTCATAAATTAACATATCTATTGAATTGTATATACTAATCTATCTTATTTTGTTCTAGTTTTGCCACTTTTTTTAACTCGGAATATACTTTCCTCATCACTACTACTATCATCTGCATTTAACAGAATGGGTAGAAGTTTCAGTTTGGTTGAAGATATACTCTTTTTGGTAGTAGTTTTCTCTTGACTAAGACCATTATCATAATCAACTTCAATAGAATCTGCCACAACAATACCATAATCAACAGTTTCTAGACAAAATTTTTCTGCTTTATCAAAATCAAGATTCATATCTTCCATAATCATTCTAATGATGATTTCATTGGCCAAAACATATGTCGAAAATTGTGACATGTTCCAATACCTAGCAGTTTTATTATCTTTACAAAATTTTGTCAATTTCTTTTCATACTTGTCTAAAATATATGCTCCTATTATTGATTGTCTTTGGAAACCATAATATCCACCATAATATTTCTCCCATTTAATACGCCATTTATCCAGTGCTGGCATTGTTTCACGATCCGATTTCATTTGTTCAGCTTTAGCATACTCATAATATATCGAAGTGTTTAATTTCCCACCTAAAATCTTTGGTATCAAATCCATATACTTGTTTGCTCTTGCCAATAATTCTTTCCTTGATACAATTGGTTTTGGGATTTTCTTCTTTTTGTATTTCTTCAAAACATCATCATATTTACTCCGATTCTGTTGATCAAGTGAATGAAGAATGTTATTTGAATCAAACTTTTCATTTAATGTCTTTGGCTGAGATTTGTCCTTCTCTTTCAGTTTATCGTTATCGTTATCATCATCATCGCTTATTTCAAGTAATCCTTCCACTTTGATACCAGTTTCAGTTTTACGTTTTTTTGCCATTTTCACTGGACTCGGTGTGCTTTTCTCTATATGATTAATATCTATTAGATCAAATGGATCTAATGATTTTCTTGGTTTGGCAATTATTTCTTGATACTCTCCAAGTTTTTTCACTTTACTGGTTTCTAAAGCATTTTCATGAACTAGTATTTTACCCTTAGGACGCTTTTTATAAGTCTTTGATGCTCGAGGTGATAACTTTGTTGGACTAAACATATCATGAATGGGAGATGAAGGGATAGAAGATGTAGCAGAAAGAGAACTAGATGTTCGAGGAAGTGATATCTTAGTTACATTCTCCTTTGATCTTCCATTATTTTTCACCAAGCTTCCATAATCTTTTTCTTTCATTGCTTTATTTTATGTAATTGAATGTTTTTGGACAACCTTGGTTTGTTTAGTTCGCTGATACTTTTTTTTTCTTAAACCGAATTTTTTTATTTTCTCTTTGTTAGTAAACTTACATTAAAACGCATCCTAGTCATATTAATCAATCGTTATTAAACAAATTTAGAATTTAGAATTAACTATACATTTTATTTAGATTACAAATACATATACCATCCTTATTAATGGGAATCTCAATCATGATAAAGCAATATATTATAAAATAATACAATATTCGTATAACTTGACTTATTGAGGTGGGTGTTGTTGCTGTTGTTGCTGTTGCATAGTTTGCATCATTGCAGCAAGCATTGCCATTGCTTCATTATTATTCATACCAGGCTGACCAGGTTGTTGAGGAGGCATTTGAGGGAACCCTGCAGGAAATTGCATAGGAGGTTGTTGTGGTTGTGGTGGTTGTGGTGGTGGTGGTGGTTGTTGTTGTTGTTGTGGATTATTTCCAAATAACCCTTGCAAAGGATTGACTGACGATTGCAGATACGTATTAAACTGAGGTTGAGCACCGTGAGTCATTTGAATATCTCCTTGGGGTATCAATGTAGTCTTCACGTATTCTTCATCTGGTTCGCCCGGTCTATTTGACTTAGGACCATTTCTAGCAGAATTAGTTGGCATCTTTTTCGACATCGCCTTGGATGATAACCCTGAGCCAATTTCAATATCTGGTTCATCAACAACCATACCACTCAGTATTGGCTGACCCCCAGTACCACCCCATTGAGCATGAACAATCCAGTTTTTATCAGCTTCAGTTAATCTTTGAATTGGAATAATCGATATACCGTGTTGATAATTACAGCAATCTCTTGGTCCGAAACCAACTCCCCATCTTGTTCTCAATGGCAAAGCACCATCTTTGTTAAACGAAGTAATAACTTGTTCGGCTTCTCTCCTAGAATAGACTTTAACAAAAGCGTGTTTTTTCTCACTGTTCAAAATAACCGATTGAATTTCAGCATATGGTCGTAAAACTTGAGCTAAAGACCTTTCATCCATATTTCTTGGAACACCTCCTAAAAATAATGTTCTAGATAACACTTTTACAGTACCTTGTGGAATAGTGGAGTCAAATTGCACTGTTCTTGGACGATAATGTGGAGTTCCCGGTAAATTTAATTCACCACCCATAGCATTTGGTGGAACAAACCCTTGATCAACTTGTCCATTTGTATTTTGTGGATATCCATGATTTACTTGCTTCTGTTGTCTCAAATTTTGCATATTCTGTTGAAGAGCTTGCACCGATGAACTTGGAGGTGATCTCACCCAAGTGTTTGATCCACGCTTAGGTGATCTTGATCTATTTCTTCTACCATATTGAGAGCCATATTCATTGTCACGACCACGTCTTCTATCAAATTCAGCAGTTGGACCTCCTCTAGCTTCGTTAGAACCAACAACTGGTGACGCTGATGAAGCTCCTGTAGGTGTACCACCACCTTGCATTTGTTGTAACATATTAAGAAGATCATCATTACCTGCTTGCCCACCACCTTGAGGGTAAGAAGAGTATTGTTGTTGACTTGGTGGTTGTGAAGAAGCACTACCAGTATTACTACTATTACCACCAAGAGCAGACAACTGAGACAAAATATTAGTGGCATTGGATCCACTTTCGTTGCTGTTGCTGTTGCTGTTGCTGCTGTTGTTGTTGTTGTTGTTGTTGTTGCTGTTGCTGTTGCTGTTGTTGTTGCTGTTGTTGTTGGTTGAAGAGGATTGGGAGCTAGGTGGTGTTTCATTATTTGACCCACTGGCTTTTGCCAAAGAAGCCAACGCCAGCAAAATACTGCTCGACTCTTTTGTACCTTCTGTTGCATCTGGTTTAACTAGAGCAATACTTGCCTTTGGAGGCGAACCAGGTGGGGTAGTAGATTTAAAATGTTTGTTTCTAATGTTCTGAATGACTTCAGGCGAGAAAGTTTCCAGTCTAGCCCAAATGTCAATCAATTTGCCAATTTTTATGTTTATAGAAGGATTAATCAGTAATTCCATCGCATCATCAACTAACGATTCGACTAGTTCATTTATTTTGAAAACAGCAGATGCGTATGTTCCTTCAGGCGCACTAGGCACTAAAGCTTCATTTTTCTTATTGGCTTCCTCGATAAATTTTCGGACTATGGAGTCAACAACATATAATGTTCCCAACTTATTAGTTGATGAATTTGCTTTACATTGAGAATACAAAATAGAAATTAACTTTGGCTCGTTTTCCGCATTCATTTCTTTGACAGCAATATCAGTCAATCTTTTAATACGAGTACCAGATACACCTGGTGCTGGTAAAGTTGAAATCTCTTTAAGAACAGTTTCAAATTCTTCCATTCCTGATAACGACATTTCTTGTTGCTAGTTTTTTTTATAATTTGTCAATGTACGAAGAAACCTATTCGCAATTAATATTCTAGACAATAGTGGTAATGAAAAAAAAAAAATATAGAATAACAATAATTAAGGCACAGAATTCAATTTTTGGATTACTCGTTGGTGTTTGCTACTCTTGTAGTTAATTTCCTGAACTTTTGATGAGTTGGTTTTACAATACTAGTAGTTTGGATTTGACGATGGAACTACCAATTTACTGGTTGGTAACTTTCTTTCTTTCTTCCTTTTACTCTTTTGGGGGATGGGAAAAAAAAAACGTAAAAACACAAAAATACTAACAAACAAACTTTAGTTATATATAGATACAGACCTCAAAGTTTTGGTTAAAGATATGAATTGTAGTGGCCAGTTTTACTCTAAATATTATAAGTAACACTCTTCTGACAAGGTTTAGAATCTAATTACTGACACAATATAAAGAAAAGAAAATAAAAATATAATGTTCTTACTAATGCTACGGTTAATTATACTTTAGTTTAATCTGTCTTTTTATTTACCCTTCTTCTTGTTATTTCTTTCTTTCTTAAACTTGAAAGTAGTTTTATTTGATGAATTAGTATTGATGATTGAGTTGTTGTTAGTTATTTGAAAGAAGAAAAAGTGTTGTTGTCTTGTTGGTCTTTTTTTTTTTCTTCCCGTTCTTCTTGGAAAGGGAGAGAGAAAATGAAAAAGAAAAAAAAGAGATGATGAAAAGTGTGTGATGCTGAAAAAAAAAAAAAGAGAAAAAAGGAGGACACTTATTGAACACATTCATTGCTGACTGAAAAAGATTAGTGCTGCTTTGCACGACCAGCTCACTTGCAAACCATACCCGCCCCAAAATGGAAAAATATGCAGGTCGGACTTAAGAATCCAATTGGATAAGTTTTGGTGTAAACAGGAAGAGTGTAAAACTACAGTACTTACTTATATAGGGAAAGAGTTATTCACGTTCATTTCTAACCGTGAAACCTTGTTCATAGATGTTGTTAAACTAGTTTTTTAAACTCAATTTTTATTTTCAAATATCATTAGACTTAACATCATCTAAGTAAGAGCTAACTAATCTGTTACCTTCATGGACCAACTACTATAAATTACGTAGGGAAAATAGTTTGTTCTACAATTGAGTCGAATACCAACAACTTCATGACAAAAGATATCTAACATGCACTTTTTAATGGGCATAAAACTTCATTTATTCTGCTTTTTTTTTGGCTTATTATCCGTGTACACAAACATACAGTACTGCTCAATCCTCGTTGATTCCGTTTGGTTTGGAGAATTTCAATCTCATCACACCGTCACTAAGAATTCTTTGACCCCAATTACCTGCAGCTGGATCACCAGTTTCGTCTCTGCACTGTTTGAGGAATGGAAGTAAAGATGTACCACCTGTACCTCTTTCTTCTTTCTTTTTACGTGCAAGACCAGATCTTAATGTGGAGGAAGAACCCATCTTTTCAGTTTTCTTTGCTTGCAAAACGACATAACGAGTAACAATCTGTATATGTTTATCTCTAAACAGTTTCAACATGGCAAGACATGCGTCGTATGACAATACCAATTCTGGATGAGAATCTTTGTGGTCCAAAACATACTGGTTTATGTTGGTGATTTCCTGGATTTTTGACAAGAATTTTTGGTGGTTGCCTGGCATATATTCTCTCATTTCGTTCATAAACCCATTTTCAGCACCAACACCAGTACTGGCTTTGAATGGCAATGGCCTTTCCCCAGTTGAATAATGCTTTACACCAAGTAAAATGTCCAAGAACTGAATTAATGAACTTTGAGCGTTGGAACCACCAGCATAGTTTCTGACAGTTTTCTCTTCTCCATAGTAAACACCTTTAAGCCCCACCTCGGTCATGTTTTTCCACCCAGCCAAGTATGGTCTGATTCTGAAATAAAATACATGAGGATCACACATTTCTTCCATTTTCATAAGCACAGACCCAAGACTATCAATAGCTTCTGCAAGCTGTTGCAAGTTTTCAACCAATCCTTTGGTGTTATTGTCGTAAGCACATTTAATAGCATCTAAACCAGTAGTAATAGCCAACGCACCCTTGTGTTCAAAATATACACTCACCAAATAGAACCAACTCTCGTCAATTGAACCAGTGAATGTGTTTATAGTTGTCAAATTGTCCAAATCCCATATATCATCGCTAGGCATAATTTGTTTAAAATTCCAAAGACAAAGACTAGCGTAGGTTGCTATTGGCGGTAATCCGAGATGGTCGGAAACTTTTATCCATGGTGTGGCGATCTGGGAAGGTAATTTATCGGTTGGTGTGTCGGTTCCCCAAATATAAGCATGAGCAAGGAACCCTAATATTTGGTAAGCTCTGCGGTATTCTTCGTCGGAGGTAAGGTGAGTGGTTTCTAATACTGGGAGTTTATCTATGATTGCTCTAATACGTTTTGTGAGTATTAATGAAGGAAGGTTGTTTACTATATTTTCCCATGGCTGGTAGTACTCTTGTGGGAGTCGTTCTAAAGGAAGTTTCGAAGGAAGGAACCCTGAGTTGGGGAACACATCGAATTCTTCAATATTTGGGATAGTCATTGGTGAAAAAAAAAAAATATAAAAAAGAAAGTGGTGCAACAAAAAAGAAATTTTTATAACGTTTCCCGTTTTATCCCTAACTCTAATAACTTTGCGAAAGCGGAGGAAAAGTCGTGAAAAAACTTTGGTTCGTCCTTTGCATAGATTTCAACCCAGTGCAAGTACGACTTATCTCTTATCAACTCCATGTCGGTGTTTAGCATTATAAGCGATTTATCGGCATTAAAGTATTGTGTCTTGCCAGTTTCTGGGACTTCACCCTGACTCCATGTTTCATTAAGCAATACCACATAAAATTGGTTTGAGAAGGTTTTGGGAGTTCTGGTCCATTTACCTTCCCAGCCACTAAACCGTTTATGACATCGACCTACACCATGTGCGCCTATTAGAGCCACTGTTTGCTGGTCATTGAATCCTAATCTTGTAAATGTTTTCCGTATATGATTTGCATCTTTATCAGCAAATGGCAACAACCCATTGGAAGGTGTACATCTATCGTTTGTATAATCAACTCTACCACTTTTCCAGATAATTGTTGGGCCGCCCATATATTCTATAGCAACTTTTCCTGCCAATGTCCACAAGTCAGCGTACGAAATTGCTGGGTACCGTTGTTTTATTGGTTCTAATGCTGCACGAGCTATGTCCAATCCATAGTTCCCTTCATCAGTTATTTCAGGAACGAATCTCATTGTGGCGCCATTAGACCCACCAGTGTTGGTAGTCACGTCATATGTAGCGCAACAATGCCAAGCAAGACGAAGGATAATTGGCGCTAAGGAACCGTCGTCGTAATTGTTGATCGAAAGTACTGTGGTGATTTCCTGGATTATTTTCTCATATGGAGGAGGGAGAATGAGTGGAGGTGGGGTTGTTAGTAATGGTGATAGAATGGCAAGTATGATATTTCTGATATAACTTCGAATCATGATTGGCAGCCAAAATATGGTTTCAACAGAAGGGGAAAAAAATAAACGCCAAATACAATTTTACGTTGTCAAATACAATAAAACTCTGTCTAGAAAAAGAGAGAGTGAAATGCATTAAATAAACACAATTATGTACTTGAATAGTATACTTTCCTCCCTTTACCTCATAGACGCAGGTTGGTAAGCATATGAGCTGTCTCAGCAAAAATATTATTTGAACTCTAATTTGAGGATCAAGATCATATTCATGATAGTTGTTCAATCAAGTTTACACCAGCAAATGTACCTCTTTACACTAGCACCATTATTTCAAATGATCGGGAAATCGAGCTGTTGTTGCAAGAATTTTCAAAGAGTTTCTGGAAATGTCTTTGGTTGTGTTCGTACTTAAAAAGGTTCTAAACTAAACACCTCAAACGATGCATACTGAATACTTATCATAGTATATTAGAATAGCAACTACAAGAAAATGGTCATCTCGATAGTGGGCTACAGTCTACATTTCTACACATTTTATATCAATCTGACCTCCAGAATTTGATTTGCAACTATTTTTTTTTCTTTTCACCAATTATAGTGTTCGCTATATGAATTGAAATCGAATGTGATACCTGCGAAGGAAAAACAACTGTATTATATTTTGTACTTACATCTATAGAAAATATACAATCTCATACCTTGAGGATTCTACTGTTTATATAATAGAAAATTCTTCTCATAGTAGACTGAATTATCCATCTGAATTATCAATCCACTTATTCCATCGTCAAGGAATAGATTGGTGTATTGTTTTCTTCAGTACAATCACTGCCATTATGCAATGCTAGTTTATTGTTCATAGTTAGCCATATTGTACGCCCTAATTCGAACAAAGAGAGCCCTGTATATGGTTGTGGTTGTCTATTCTACCTTACACTAGCTTATTGTTGATAATTCGCCATGTTGCACATCCTAATTTCGAACACTATAGAGAGATTTCCCAGCCCGGTTAAACGTCAATGCTGAGACAGAATTCGATCGTTAATGCCCAGGGTGCAAGGTGAAAAGTTTTCGTAGAAAATTTGTTCTTTTCTTAAAGCTGCTTTTAAAAAGGAGGAGGTTCAAGTGGTTTAAGTACCACGGTCACTAAGATTGCGGCTTATGAGGCCCGAACTGAGTTGAAATACACCAAGAAGATATAATTATATACCTTAGTTGTCTAGATTGTTTTATAACATATTTTTCAAGTGTTTGAATTCATGTGTGAATTGTTGTTGATAATACTGATTAAAGATGAAAGAACTTCATCATCAGTCATATCTTCAAAAAAGTTGTCTAATTGTGAAGGACTGAAAGCAACAATACCAGAACTTGCATTATGCCAAACAATAGCAAATAACTAACCAAAACGATGAGACGAACCAGTAGCAAATATTGTCCCGATATTAACAGGAAGAAAGCCAACGATTCTAAAAGGACCCAGCAAGCTATCTCCAATACAAGTTAAACCCAAACCACGAATTTCAGCAACTGTACCAGTATTTCTCCTAACATTTCTAACATCAGAACCATTATCCAGATCACTATATACTTCAACAAGAGAACTATTTTCAACCAAAGATTCAGCATCATCATCCAGCTCATATTCAGAAAAACTATCACCATTTAACAAATTTCCATCACAATCAAACAAATCAGAGTCACCCAAATATTCAGGACCAAAAGTTGTACCAGTATTAGCATTAATATTATCAGTAGTATCAACAATTAAAAAATCAGGAATTTGACATGGGACAAAAAAAGCAATATCATTCAAAAAGGCATAAGAGTACTTAGGTTTCGGATTAATAGTAACTTGACAACGGACATAAACTGGAGCAGGAAAAACAAATGATTCGAGAGTTAATAATTCATGTGGTAAAACTGGGAATGGTGATCCCCAATTGGAGATTACAAAAGTTTAGTTAGCACCTTAAATAGAACTGTGAATTTAATAGTAACAATTTTTTTGTTTTTTTTTTTGTCAATGGGCGAGGATTGAGCTATAATTATACTATTTTGTCTGTTCAAAAACACGAAATAACATTGTAAGAAATAACCTTTACACATATTAATCACTTGGTTGCATTTGAGAATACTACAATAGAATGCTTTTGTTAGAGAGAATTTTCTAGTTTTAAAACCCTCGTTTAGTTGCTTTGTAAATTTTCTTTCCAGTGGACCAGACACCCTTTTCCCGATGCCAGATCACTCTTGGTGAAATACTGTGGAAATAAATAAGACTTTCTTCTCTTCAATAAGTGTGGCAATTGTAGAGTCTATTTTATAGATGTGGTTAAAGGAAATCGGTAAACCCAATCACATTGGCCACCAAGAATTTAGACATCAGTTAAGTTGGTGATTCAAACCTGTTCCACAATTGGGTCAAATACCACGACTAGCAAATCAATGTTCTACTTTGAACAATTTACACTACCAACAGTTTTTTGTTTTTTCGTTCTTCTTTGGTTTGAAAAATTTTTATTCTCATTTTATTGGTTTTGGGTGTTTAGTTTACTTTATATAGATAGATACTCAACCCTGATATCAAAGTACCGTCAATATGAGAGGGTCGACGTTTCACAAGGTTATAAGAACCTATTCCACAACTCCCGCATCGACATCTTCAAGTATCTCCCTGACATTGGTTTTATCAAGATTGCCCATTATAACTCCCGACGTACCAAAATTTGATCAACAATTCTACAATTATCAAACAGAATTATGGAGAAGATTGATGTGGACATTTCCTAAATGGTTTTATTTTAGACCTGGAACATTATCTGAACAAAAATTCAAAGAACTTAATGAAAACCCCGTGAGTTATGACCCTAAAGTAATTTATCCAAGGGGGAAGCCAGATTTAAAACATAATCGAGATCGTAGATTCAGACAATATATAAGATTACCAAAAACTTATAAAGAAGAAAGTGAATTGGTTGAAGGAGAAGAAAATACACAACTGGATCAAGATATCGCTAGAAAAATTGTACCCAATTCAAGAATTACTGAAGCTGACAAAAAGAATGATTCAACTAGTTTGGAAAGAAAATTGAGTAGAACATTATATTTAGTGGTTAAACAAAGTGAATCAGATGGTGAATGGAAATTCCCAAATTTCAAACAACCAGAGAACGGTGAATTGGTACCTTTGCATGAATTAGCTGAAACTGGATTATATTCTATTGGTGGGAAGAAAATTAACTATTTCAATGTTTCTCGTGTGCCATGCCATGTAATTCAAGATTCCAAAGATTTCTCCAAACAATACTTTATAAAATCTCACATATTATCTGGGGCATTTGAAGCTCAAGAAAAAGATGTTGAATTTAAATGGTTAACAAAGGAAGAATTGGGAGAATGTTTATCAGCAGAGTATTATAAAGACATAGAGCATTTGCTAAATGATGTTTAAAAAAGTTAATGTAAATTTTACTGTACATAGTTATCATTTAATATAGATATCATTTTAGTTCAAAACTTTTACATTTAGTATACATGTAGCAATACAAATGGTGGTTCGGGGAAGGAGGAGAAGAAGCCAACCAACCAACCAAACAAACAACTCAAATTTCATATTTTATCTATATATCTTTCTTTCCTTTGATTGCTTGTTGGGCAGCAAAAACTGATCGATCCAACAATGTGCCAACCATCAAAACACCAGCAATGGAACTAATGACACCCAACACAAATCCTGACCAGGTTTTAGCATATTGTTGACGGTTAATAATTTTTAATGGCGAGATATCGAAATTGAAATTAACTCCAGGAATACCTCCTCTAGCATGTAAAGTGTGTTGGTGATCTTCATCTTTCCCTCCTACTAATGGCCTATCATGAGTTATGACAGAAAATTGGTTAGTATCTATTCTATTCTTATAATCTAAACTCTCGAATCTTGTGGCAACAACTTTCAAGTAGTATGAAACAAGATGGGCTTTTTTGTGCAACATAAATTGATGATCATCTAATGGGTGGATCGAGTCAAATAATTCATCAGCTTGTCCATCAACGGGCATTTCGCCAAATGATAAATGATTGATTATGTGATCGAAATTGAATTTATCTGGGTATTTGGTATATAAGGACAAATCATGGAAATGTCTTCCTTCACGAGTAAATGAAGCACCAGGAGCAAAATCCATAGTCCCCGAAACACGATTGATCTTGGTTGTTCCCTTGATACGACAACCTTCATTGTTGTTAATTCTTTCTCTTAATCTACCGACATAACCTTCCTTTTCACATTGTTCAATATTTTCACCATCATAAAATGACCAATGCTTCTCTGCATAAGCTCTACGGACAGTATTACAATCATTACAACAAAATTGTTTTTTATCTTGTGGTAATGCTCCGTAACAAGACCCACAATAGGCATTTTCATCAGATCCTTCAGGTAACCCTTTAGCTAAATCAGATAATTCAATATCATTATTAAAAGCCGGTTCATCATCTTCAATTTCATTAACAATCACATCACCTTGTTTATTTTTCAATAATCTAATTTTTTTCAAACCGGAATCAATAATATTCAAACTCAAATCCCCGGTAACATCGAGTAAATCAATGGAAATCAAATCACAAGGAAGATTAATAAAACTTATATCTAAATTGATATCCAATTGTTTATTGATATCACGATCCACGACTAATTCAGGACGAGTTATAATTGTAGTATAATCAACGTATTCATTTCGAATTAAAACTAACGTTATTAAAATACATATTAAAGTAATGATCCCACCTGAAGTTGTTTTGATTCTTGCATCTTCTACTGTCTTTGCAAATGCATCAAAAGACAATAACTTTGGTCTTGACGACATGGAGGAGGGAAATGTGTAGTCTATAAGGATTGTTTAAAAAAAGAAAAATTGAAATTAACTCTAAAATTATCTCACGTGGCTAATAATAATTGTATGTGTGTGTCTGTTCGTTTTTTTCTCGTTGTCTCTGCCTCGTTGAATTTTTCACCTTCCATCCAAATCCACATCAATTCCATTCTTGGCAGTAAACAAAGAAAAAAATTCTGGCCTAAACGAAAACCAACCAATATACTAACCAACTTACCACCCCCTTTCCCAAAAATGCTGAGTCCAAATGATAGAAATAAAAAATTCTTTAATAGTTTAACTCCAATAGTTTTAAGAGATAAACCAATTTCAAGTTATGCTTCATCAGAAATTATAACAGTTGCAATTAATCAAACTGGTACTAGAGTGGTATATTCACGTACAGATAGATCAGTAAGGATTTGGAAATGTCTTCCTGCTTCAGTAGTTGACCCAAAAACTATTGTTGATGCCCATCTGAAAGCAGTCGAATGTTTATCTTTCAATCCAATGACAGAATTCACGTTTGCAACAGTGGCTAAAGATGAATATGTCAAAATTTGGAATGCTAATACTGGGGATAAATTACATGAAATAAAATGTGAATTTGATTCGTTAAAATTGGTTCGTTATTCAAATGATGGACAATTGTTAGTGGTTGTTGATAGAGCATCTAATTTCTTGTTTTTCAATGTTGGAGCAAATTATAAATTAATTCATAAATTCAAATTAGATGAACATATCTATGATTTAAAATGGTTCAATCATGATCATCAATTTTTCCTTGTATCTTCACATGATGGAAGCATACTTTTATATGAAATTATTGATGGTGATGGAGACAATGAACTATCTTCAAAATTAAGAGCATCAGTGTCTGGTCACAATTCATCAATCACTACCATTGCTATATCGCCAAAAGGTAATTATTTTACGGTTGGAAGTAGTGAAGGGGTGATAAGTTTTTGGAAAACTTTAGAGAATCTAATTAATCTGAAAGTGATTACTGATGTTGATCAAAGTATTGCCCAATTGGATATCAGTAGAGATGGTACTTATTTGGCAGTCGCATATGATACTGATAGTAATCTGAGAATATATGAAGCCGAAGGAAGTGAATTGGTTCATGAAATACCCAATAGTGGCAGTGGGAACCAAACTTTTAGCTCAATAGTGTGGTTCCCAACGAAAACAGGATTCGCATATACCAGTGACCATGGTACAGTTCTAACTGTTATGATTAAACCGATAGAACAGAAACACAGGCGATAATAAAACTAGAAATGAAAACATGTAATATATATCAGAATCTCTATAATGAATAAATATGTATCTATATTTGTAAATTGATTATTTATCTATAGTTCCAAAAGCACAATTTCTCAAATTTTGTAATTCATGACTGCAACTCTTTGTATTACTCTTATTCATTTTTAGACATGCTTCATAAGCTTGCATTTTTCCAAAACATTCATTTTGGATCTTAGCAAATGATGGGACAGAAGTTTTGATACATTTTGTCAAATCAACTTGTTGTTGGAAACATTGATTTGGATCTGGTTGCGGTAATGTCATACATTGATGGAAAGATAAAAATTGATGAGGGCAATGACGAGAAATGTCTTCTAATAAAAACTGATCTAGAAATCCAGGTTTAGTCTGATCCATGGTAAGTTCTTGAGAGTAATGAATAGTTTAAACAGTGATAGAAAGATCAGTTAATTCTGTATTAGAGGAAGAAGTTTCAAACCAACTGTTCTTTTTTTTTCATTGTGATTGGCAGCAAATCGTCCCAACAGTTTAGTTTTGGCGACCTCTTTTTTTTTTCGCCGCAATCACACGAACCATCAAATCCGAGACAGAGGATAGAAGCAGGAAAAAAAAATTGTGTGGGAAAACAACTTAACGGTTTTTTCTTAGTTAGGATATTACCAATTGAAATACACCCCCATAGCAACACTAGTTGTCTTCCTTCCCTTCCAATATATATAAACACAAATAATGGGAATATCTAGAGGAGTGAAAACCACATTGTTAACATTGACATGGTTTCCAGTACTATATTCATTCACAAATCATGGATATCAACCGTATCAAATAACTGGATCATCAATGACACCAACTTTCAATCCCGGTACGTCAACAATGACAAAAGATATTGTTTTAGTACAAAAATATAATATTAAAAAACCCGGATCACTATCAAGAGGAGACATAATTATGTTTCGATCGCCAGAAAACCCAGAAAAATTATTGACTAAACGAGTTGTGGGTATACAAGGTGATATTATACGACCTAAATCACCACCTTATCCTAAATCAGAAGTGAAAATCCCCAGAAATCATTTTTGGGTTGAAGGAGATAATAGTTTCCATTCTATAGATTCAAATAAGTTTGGACCTGTTAGTCAAGGATTGGTGATTGGGAAAGTGGTGACTATAATATGGCCTCCAAGTAGGTTTGGAAGTGAATTAAAAAGAAATTTATAGAAACATACTGGGTAATAGCTTATGGGATATCACAATTTGGGTAAATAGAAATAGGTGAGGGGGGTTGGATTGCCGAAGTGGGTTTGTATATATATATAATAGGGAATTAGAATTAAAATATTCCAAAATACACAGCATTTATCTTACATGTGACCAATGAGGAAGGGGAATAGCTCTAACAACCTAATAGTGGTGAACACTTGTTGAATGTAATCGGGTTTCTCTATAAAAATAGTTTACTCACTTACAAAAACTGTATCATTTGTAAGACATTATTCAATGCAGATTCATTCTTTGTTGTACAGTTTTGAATTCACTCAAACGTGTAAAACAATAATTAAATCTAATATATTTATATAAAAGCAAATACAAAAACTCTACACCTGCAAAGTTGAACCTCCGCTTAGTATCTGTTATACATTTTTCTGTTGTACTTTAACGGTATCGTCTTTTTCATCAGAAATCACACCAATATCTTCATCTTCTTGATATTGAGTGACAACACCACTATCACCTAACAATCTTATATCAAACCCGTTTTCTTCTAAATATTCTTTAAACAATCTATCTTCTTTATTAATAGCATCTTGACCCACTGGCGGAACAAAGAAAATAGTTAAAAATGCACTGAAAAGACACAAGGCAGAACTGACATAAAATGGTACTTGTAAAGATAAATCTTCACTGTATGCATAATGTTTTTGAATTGCTGGGAATACCCAAGTACCCACAAAGGCACCAATTTTCCCAATTGCAGCGGCAATACCATAATATTGACCTCTAATTGATGAAGCACAAGTTTTCGATGCCAATAATCCGGTATTATTACCTGGTCCAAATTCACCAAACGTGGAAAAAATACCGAAAACAACGACAAATCCAGCTACATGTTTTTTCAAACTTTTCAAACATGCTGACATGGCAATACCAATGATCCCTTGAGCACCAACCCCGATTGCCAAAGTTAATCTTGGTCCAAGATAATCACCTACAAAGGCACCAAGAAATGCCCCTGGCATATAAAACAAATTGAACACAACTGACCACCCCCAATTTTCGTAAAGAGTTCCATTTGGTATGACTTCACCAATAATGATAGTATTGAAAGTTCCAAAAGAATAAACGGAAAAATCGTAGATGAACCAAATCAAAGAGACCACGGTTAAACGGAACCAATAGAATTTAATAATCAACCACCAAGGATATTTGCTATAATTGACTCTTTTCATATTCATTTTCTTGAATGATTTGGAATTATCCATTTTTAAACGGATGAAAAATAAAATTAATGGTGGAATCACCCCTAATCCAATACTTAATCTCCAAACGGCTCTTAAATGACGAGGAGTGAAAATCCATAATAAAACCAATGGAACAAACGAAGAAACAACAAACCCAAAATCAATCATAGCATTGGTGAACCAACTGAAATATCTATTTCTATGACCGGAAGGTAATTGGTTAGCAAATTCCGAAGCGATAACTGAAGAAGTTGGATATTCAGCACCAATAGCAATACCCAAGAAAAATCTCCATACTGTAAGACAAGCGAAAAACCCTTGAACCGTTGTCCCCCAAGAAGCAACAGCACACATTAATGTAAAGAAAATTAGCATTACATTAGCAGTTAACATACCGGTTTTTCTATCGAAATTATCGGAAATATAACCAAAACTTAATTGTCCCACCACCGTACCAACAAATCCAATAGATCCAATATTATTCATAGCATTAGATTTAGTAAATTCATCACCATAAATTTTTTTCAAACATGATAATACCGTACTAATACCAGCATTAACATATCCATCAGAAAATAAACCTGCGCCGGAAGCAAATGCTGGCCATAAATTTTTGATTTCAACTTTAGTTTCCACGGTTTCATCATCTTCAAGAACATCTTCTTTAATTAATTGATCTTGACTTTTACCTAAAGTGATTTCACTTCGAATTTGATCAACCCAACCAAAACAAAAGTCACCAACTGAATGAGGTAAATCTCTAGTAGCCATAATGATATGATATGATTATTTAAATTAGGATTGAATGGTTTAGAGTCTTCTTGGACAAAAAGGAAATAAAAATATGTAAAGGAAATTGAATCCCAATTTATACCTCTAAATTAAGTGCCCATTGGAGTTTAAAATTTTCTTCATACCAGACCTAATAAGCTTTCCTCTTAGTATTAATTATGGAAGTGAAAATTGAAAATGAAACCTTATTATCACAAATGTTAAGTTGAACAAAAAGCGAAAAGGGTTATTTTGTAGTTGGGCACAACTTGTACTCTTCCAGTGTTATCAATTTTTAAAAAAGCCGTACAAACATTGTTTCCAATAAAGGTTACTAAGTGATTTTCAAATTAATCAATTCGTAAAAAAATAATCAAAGAATTGGTTTGAAACTGGAAACGTGGGCCAAAAAAAACTACAATTAATTGATTGAATTATGTTATCTTTATTGAAGTTTAAAATTTCGACTACTATTCCAAATTTAGTTTAATTGAAGTATATATATCTCTGATTTGACAAAAACAAGTTCATTCCTTATAGACTATATCAACCAATACATACTTAAACACATACATCTGTCAAGTTATGTCAAGAAAAAAAACTCTTTAATTCCAGGGGGTGTTCCACACTTTGATTGATGTATTTGGAACAACGGTTTTATTTTTTCTTGGTATTGCGTGATTCCGCCTCGTAATTCCCGTCCGAGAAGAAAAATAAAAAATTTAAAACGAATTTCGCAACCTTTATTCAATGAGTCCAATCAAGTAGCCTATTTTTTGTTATTAAAAGAATCTAAATAGCTGTGGGCTCATAATTGTTTAATTATTACTCCGAATCTATGGCTTTTGATTGGTATGTAAAAACCAAGAATCGTTATTGTGAACTTGCTTCAAAAGTTCAACAAATATGCGAGACAAACTTGAAATGAGAACCGCGCCATAATCCGACACATTCCTAAAATTATACGGTATCTTAGCCAATCCCATAATGGCTCTTTGTGGTATAATTCCGTAAAACGTGGGTTTAGACTGCAAAGTGATAGAGCTACCTATTTTTGTGTATGATTGTTTAACTTGGGAAACGCATCTGCGCAAAACTTGGAACACTGTTTGAGCGATATTTCCTGCAAGATATAATACTACAACATGCTTTATGTAAGAGACAAAGAATCAATATTTTAGTCCAGATTCTTTTCAACAATTGATCCACGTTGTCAGAGAGTTCAAAGTAGCTATAACCGAAAACAATTAAACTGTTGTATAGAAAGATCAAAAAAATCTTAACAATCATTTATTGTAGATGAAGGTAAAAACATTGCATAATCTATGTTTTTTAAAAAAATGAATCTTGTACGTTAAAATGCTCTAAACTATATATATAAATGTGCTCCCACAAAGCGTCCAGTCAAATGAGATATAATAAATACTGTTTTATGCAAAACTATAAACTATTAAAGAGAATTATTGTCAACTTGGAAATCATCTCTCTTTCCTTTTTCAAGTGAGTCTGATTCACGACAAACTTCACGAACATCACCACCTTCTCCCAACATATTGATATCAAATCCATTGTTACTCAAATATTGGACAAAATCATGATCTTCTTTGTAAATAGCATCTTGACCAACTTGAGGACAGAAAAAGATTGCCAAACAAGCACTGAAAAGACACAATGCAGAACTAATATAGAATGGAACTTGTAATTGTAAATCTGGATTGGCATTGTTTGCATATTTACTCTGAATAGCTGGGAATACCCATGTACCAACGAATGCACCAATTTTACCGATGGCAGCAGCTATACCATAGTATTGACCTCTAATGGCTGTAGCAGATGTCTTTGAAGCCAATAACCCAATGTTGTCACCAGGTCCAAATTCCCCAAATGTAGTGAAAATACCAAATACAACAACAAACCCGGCAATGTGTTTCTTCAAACTATTCAAACAAGCAGACATGGCAATGCCAATGACACCTTGTATCCCCACACCAAGAGCTAATGTTAATCTTGGACCAATATAATCGGCAGAGATTGCTCCTAAGAAAGCACCAGGGATATAAAATAAATTGAAAACAATTGACCAACCCCATTGTTTCCAAATTGGTGCTTCAGGGATGATTTCTCCAATGATAATGGTGTTGAAATTCCCAAATGAGTAAGCAGAAAAATCATAAATAAACCAAATCAATGAAACAATAGTCAATCTAAACCAGTAAAATTTAACAATCAACCACCAAGGATAATCTCTGTATTTAACGTTTTTCATATGTAATTTCTGGAAAGAAGATGAATTTTTCATTTTCAAACGCATGAAAAATAATGATAAAGGTGGGATAACTCCTAACCCAATGGCCACTCTCCATAATGCTCGTAAATGTTTTTCAGTAAAAATCCAAATTAAAACAAATGGGACAAAAGCTGAAACAACGAAACCCAGATCAATCATGGCATTAGTAAACCAACTGAAATATCTGTTTCTTTTACCTGGTGGTAATTGATTAGCAAATTCAGAAGCAATGACAGAAGAGGTGGGGTATTCTGCACCAATGGCTACCCCCAAAAAGAATCTCCATACAGTAAGACAAGCGAAAAACCCTTGGACGGTAACCCCCCAAGATCCTACAGCGCACATTAATGTGAAAAAAATCAACATAACATTTGCTGCCATCATCCCTCCTTTTCTAGCAATTCTATCAGAAATATAACCAAAACCTAATTGACCAACAACGGTACCAACAAAAGCTATCGATGCAATATTATTAATGGCATTTGATTTGGTGATTTCATCAGGATAAATTTTCTTCAAACAAAAAAGCACCGTACTAATGGAATTATTAACATAACCATCGGAAAATAATCCTGCTCCAGAAGCAAAAGCTGGCCATAAACTATTTGCTTTAACAGATGTGACTACTTCGGAATCTTCATCAGTAGTAGAATGATAATCTTCAGCGAGTAATTGTTCTTTACTTTTCCCAACGGTGAATTCAGCACGTATTCTTTTCCCCCAGCCATAACTCAACTCGGAAAAACTATGAGGTAAATCTCTAGTAGACATATTTGTAAAGTCAGTAGAAGTTTCAAACAAAAAAAGATATATGTATAAGTGTGTGACCAAATAAAAAAAGATAAGATAAGATAAGATAGATGAGGAAATGAAAACTGAAACTTACAAGATGGATGGAATAAATGGGTAAAAAAGTTAATAAGTAAATCAAACTACATAAGGAATAGGAAATCTGAATAGGTCGATTGAAGAAGGGAATTGGCTAGTCTATTTATATTATAATTTTTTTTCTCTTTTCCATTTGGGTATTGTCACAAAAAGCTGATTTAATTTAGTGGATTGATTGATTGTAATAGTTTGGGAATTGGGAAGGTGCATACATTTTTAATCTTGTAAATTTTTTTTTTTTTGGGTGATTGTATATGTAAAGCAATTTTGCCGTAACACATACCCTCCTCTATATACTGCATTGATAGTTCGGTTTTTCTTTTTTTTTTGCTATTTTTACGTGTAACTGTGTTCAACAAATAAACTAGACAAAATATCAACGATATCACGATAAAGATAAGATAAGAAAAACAAAGAGCATTGTCTTGTATAGCTGTCTATTCATTTACACATCCTTCTAAGGTGAAAAAGTTGATAGTTTGGTTGGTCACACTATCATTAAAACCTAACCTGGTTAATTAGTAAACTTTTAAAACAAAATCTAATTTTTTTTTTTCGTTTCAGTAAATCTTCCTCTTTATTGTTTGTAGCCATTCAAGAGTAAAATTAGCTAAAAAAAACCCAAAAAGCCATGTGGCACATGGTATTATTGAGAAAGAGAGAAAGAAGATTCCACAAAACCAGAAGCAAAGTAATTTTTAATGTATGACTTACTAAAGCTGACAAACTGAAAAATTGAAATTGCGAGAGAAACGTGGGCCACGGTTTTGAATACATGAGAAGTAATTAACTACATTTCAACTATTTTGCAAATTAATACAGGTCAAACAAATTAACAAAAACTCGGTCCTACCATAGTGCAAACTTTGAAGAGAGCCTAACCGAGCAATATTGATCTAAAAACTTTTAAACCTATCAAAAAAAGAAACCTTAATTTATTTTGTCTTGGCCAAACCCCATCAAATGTGTCAAAACACAAATTATATTATTTCTTAGCTATGTGAATTGTTGGTACCTCTGGGATTTGATTTTTAACGATTCAAGATATCACTACTGGATTTTTTTGATTGGGCTTTCTTGTTGGTGATGGTTCTTATTTTCCCTTATTAAGCAACACAGTAAATGCCGTATTGACTTTGGTAGCGTGATCACATTTTGTTGATGATGTGACCTATTACCGGCAATAGCTTTGCATATTTTTTACACCCGAAACATCATTGGCTAATCATTAGATTATACGGCATTGATACTTACTTACTTACAAACTCATCACGCTCCATGGATATTGGTTTCCAAATAACAAAACTTTATGTACGATTTGTGGTACAAACCCCGAAATTTTTTTTTCTAGCATCTTCTATGGATGCACTTTTTTTCTCCCCCTATTTACGTTTTGATGTAGGCTTTGCTGTAAATACCGAGCATACGTAATCAATCAGGTGATGACTTTTCAAATCTATCTTATTAAACACGGTTTTGCATTGTAGGAAAAGTTTTTTTTTGCAGCTCGTTGTGTTGTTTTTGTCTTATAAATCTTTATAGGCTAATCATTTTAAAATCCACTGGTTCTGCAACTTGTCTTAAGTTGTGTTTTTTTGCCCTATTGTGTCTCAGGGCCAAAAGAGAAATAAAAAGCTAAAATTCCTTGAAGAGGTAAAAAGTGTATAATTCATTTACCCGGAATCAACTCCGCTTTATTTAGTTCTAACTAAAAAGAATAATGTAATTACCAATACATTCATGTATATATCAATATTTAATTGTTCATACATTATAGCTAATCGTTATTCAACACTTTACAAATGTGGATAAAAAAAAGAACAATAAATATGTATGTTTATATCGTATATCTCCGCAATTTAAAAACCACAATCTTCTAAAAAACGAACCACAGCTCTTAAAAAATAGCAAGAATTTAACAAAAAAATAAAACAACGACTATTAATAATTAAACAGATGAAAGGAAAAAGTACGAGCTATAGAGTCCTGATAAGAAATGAAAAACAAAACCACTCTTGGTATTTAGGCTAATTTTTGACCAACTTCGATAGTTTCACTAATTTTTTCAGCTGAATCAGTATCTTTAACAACATCAACATCAACAGAACTGCTGTCTTCACCTAATTTACTGACATCAAATCCATTCTTTCGTAAGTACTCAACAAACTCTTTATCTTCTCTATTAATGGCATCTTGTCCAACATGAGGACACAAAAAGAATGTCAATAAGGCACTGAAAATACATAACCCTGAGGAAAGATAAAATGGAACCTGTAATTCCAAATCGGGGTTAGTTTTACTAGCGTATCTTCTTTGGATAGCAGGGAAAATCCATGTTCCAACAAAAGCACCAATTTTACCCATAGCAGCAGCAATACCGTAATATTGACCTCTGATTGGAGTAGCTGATGTTTTGGAAGCTAACAATCCAATGTTACCGCCAGGACCAAATTCACCCAATGTAGCAAATATACCGAAAACAACTGTGAATGCAGCTACTTGTTTTCTTAACCCGTTCAAACAAGCTGACATAATAAACCCAATAATTCCTTGCAATCCAACCCCAATGGCCAATGTCAATCTTGGACCGAGGTAATCAGCAGAAAAGGCACCAAGGAAAGAACCTGGAATATAGAACAAGTTGAACACAACAGACCATCCCCATTGTTGCCATAATGGAGCATCAGGGATAATTTGGCCCAAAATAATGGCATTAAACGTACCAAATGAATAAACTGAAAAGTTATAAATAAACCAAATCATAGACACAATAGTTAATCTAAACCAATAAAATTTAACAATTAACCACCATGGATAATCTCTGTATCTGACATTTTTCATATGTAATTTTTCAAATGAAGTTGAATCTTTCATTTTCAATCTAATAAAAAACAAGGCAGTTGGAAGAATGGCACCTAATCCAATCGAAACTCTCCATAATGCTCTTAAATGTTTTTCAGTGAAAATCCACAATAACACAAATGGGACAAACGCAGAAACAACAAATCCAAAATCAATCATAAACCCTGTGAACCAAATGAAATATCTATTTCTTTTACCAGCAGGCAATTGATTAGCAAATTCCGAGGCAATGACAGAAGACGTTGGATACTCGGCCCCAATAGCCACACCTAAACAAAATCTCCAAACAGTAAGACATGCGAAAAATCCTTGAATAGTAGTACCCCAAGATCCCACAGCACATAATAAAGTGAAAGCAATCAACATGATATTAGCTGTCATCATCCCACCTTTTCTAGCTACTCGATCAGAAATATATCCAAAACTCAATTGTCCAACAACAGTACCAACAAATCCAATTGATCCAATATTACTAATGGCATTTGATTTTGTGAATTCATCACCATAAAGAATTTTTAAACATGCCATAACAATACCAATAGAATTATTGACATACCCATCGGCAAATAACCCAGCTCCGGAGGCAAATGCCGGCCATAAATTATTTAATTTAACTTTGGTTTCTTTAGTGACATCTTCATCAGGTTGGAAATCTTCATCGACTAATTGTTGAGAATTTTTATTAATAATGATTTCTTCTTTAAGGTGTTTAATCCATCCAAAGGCAAGATCATTGAGTGAATGAGGTAAATCTCTAGAAGCCATGTTATTATTTGTTTGACTTGTTAGGATTCTCTAGTGTTTGTATAGAGAGCTGAAATAATATTTTTAAAAGAAAAATTCAAGAAGGATATCAGCTCTCATATTTATACGTCTTTTTTGAAAAAAAGTACAAGAAAATCAGTACTATCATCCTGGTATTTTTACATAACCATAAACTTGGAATTGTTCACGATACGTAATTAAAAAAGCGTGTTACATGTAGTGAAAGATTGCATTTGATGTTAAAGTACTAATTTTGGGATTGTTGTAATTTAATTCTGTTGTTTTTTTTTTTCTTGGTGTTAAATTCCAAGAAAAAAATAATTATAGTTTTTTCTTTTGAGTTTGGTTTAACTGTTTATGGCAAAGACTATTAATTGACCTGACCTTGTGTTATTGTAATAGATTATGCATATATTAGCTATATTCTATACACGAGATTTTACTGTATTGTTAAGAGCTATGAGCTTGTGATAAATAGGCGATCTACTCTGATTCATCTTCGACCTAGTAAGAAAAGTGGAGAATAATTAAGCCTTATTATTCCTTACCTAATCAAGTCAAAAACGTTTCTATTATGATTTTATTTGTTTTTCTTGTAGCATTGACTGATAAATCGGAGATTCAATTTACGTATCATCATAACATGTTGGATTTTATAATAATGATGTTACATTTGGATAAAACATAGCTTTTTTGAATTTGCGCGTTTGCTTGCTTACTTCCTTACCTTTTAGCCAATGAGAAATCCAAAAAAAAAGTTTATTTTTCTCTTTTTGCAGCCTAAATAGTTAAGAAGATTTCCTCCCCACATAAAGAAAAAAAAAATAGATTAGGAACCTCGTGTATGTATGTAGCCACAAGAGATTGTCTTGCACAAAACGAATTAGATAAATTAAAGGTTTGTGAATCAATATAGGTTGATTGTATTTGAAAATGAGTTTTTGGGAGTGTGTGTATGGGCTTCTTTTTTTCCATTCTCCAATGACAAGGAATTTTTCCAAATACTCGTTAAATGTTGCTTCATTTTCGATTTCCCGGACAATGAGTTCCGCTTGGATCCAACTTTTTCACTTTCAGTTCAACATGTCAACTACTATTTAGTGGTCAGGTGATGAAACCATACCTGATCTATATCTATGCTACAGACAGCTTCAAAGTCGTGCTTTATTTTTATAGTTTGTCTAACGTACAGTGTTAGGGGGGGCGTGGCATTCCAATCAAAATCATGTGTAACCTGACGTACAAAATGACAACAATCACAATAATTATAATAATAATCAAATTGTAAAAAGAACGAAATAGTTTGTGTAAATTATCAAGAATATTAAGAGGTTCTTGATAATGGAATTCTCGGAGGGGGCAGTATTTTCTTCTCTTGATCAATGTAACCATTTCTTTTGTGCCACAAGTGAAGAATAAAGTTTACGATAGTTTTTAGATACCGATAACTTTAAATTCACACACTTCTTCTTCTTCTTCCTCTTCTAGTTTATTTGGAAGGCTTGCCATGTTTCCTAACCAGCGTTATCAAAACTAAATAGATCTTGAAACTCAAATCAGAAAAAGACCAAAAAAAAATGCGCAATTGCGCCCATCTTTATTATTACAGTTGATCCGGTGTTGCAATTATACATGTATGTAACCTACCCGTTTACACAGTTATTCATATCATACACGTGGGCATATAGAGGATTCATTAGTGTTCTTGCTGTTATGGTAGTTTTCAAAAGTTTATCTTATGAAGACGCCTCGACTATAAGTTTTGTAGGCAAGCTGTGCCTCTCAGATTACAATCACATTTGCAATGACATTACAAAATTGTACCTAACGTGTAGTATTAAAGTTTAAACTGTTGGCACTGGTTATAACGGGGAAAACTTGATTAGAAACCTAATAATGTGTGGAGGGATAACAAATGACACGTGGGGCACGGCAGAATCAATTTTATTGTTCTTGTCTGTCTTCAATTTTCTTGGAGAGCATTTACCATTGTGTGACCAGATAATGATCTTATTAATTGACACACGAGCTTCCACAACAAGAATAACAGATCTTGGATCACGTTTACTGAAAGATAAACATAATTTAATTTCACTGCAGTAATTGCGCTTTGACTACCTACTATACTTGAAATATGTTTGGGGGGAAAAAAACAAAAGTTTTGTAAAGTTTAATAATTGGCATTATTTGGTTTAGTATTTACATGATAGTGTATATTCCTTTTTCTGTTCAATAAATTATACAAATGCTTTTATAATATTCATCTCCATTCGATGGCATACTTTAAAGTTTCCCCAGCTTTGAAAGGAACAACTTCAACATCACCGTTACCAATAATCTTTGGGACTTGATTATCTCTTTTAACCAACCAAACTGATTCATTCTTATGTTTCTTTAAAATCTCATCTGATAATCCATAAAACTTAATACCATTGTCACTGACAAATTTCTTCAAATTGTCCAATTTGTTGGCTTTATCGAAAATCTCGGCAACATAAGCAATAGCATGGCTTTGAGTGTAAACACCAGCACACACACCAACGTGAGTTTGCTTTGCATGAATCGGATGTGGCGCACTATCAGAACCAAAAAAAAACCATGGTTCTCCACTAGTTGCAGCATCAACAAGTGCTTTTCTGTCTTTTTGAAACTTGGCAACTGGTTTACAAAAATTAATTGGATTTCCGGCCCAATTATCAATGATCAAATATAAATGATGAGCAGTGATAGTAGCACCAACAAATAATTCATCTCCTGGTTTATAATTGGAATTTAATTCACGAACAGTTTCAACGGCATCACTAGTAGTACAATGTTCTAAAATGATTTTTAAACGTGGGAAATCAGCATGTAATTTCTTTAAAGCTGGTAAAAATTTTGGTTCAGCGTTAATAACATTGATTTCATCTTCTTCACTAGTACCTGGTTTTTCACCATGAATGTTTAAAACTATTCCGTGCTTTTGCATAGCTTCAAATAATGGATAAAATGAGGAAAAATCATTTGGGTCAACACCGTATTTGGAATTTGTGGTAACTCCTGCTGGGTAACATTTAACGCCATGTATTAAATCAGCACATTCTTCAATTAATTCAGGAGTTAAATCTTTACTAAGATAAAATGACATTAAAAATGTGGTTTGTGGGGCTAATTTGGAAAGTTTAGTATGATAATCAGCAACTTGTTGTTTGGTTGTAATTGGAGGAACCAAATTAGGCATAACATAAGAGATGGCAACACCTCCTGTTCTAACAGTAGGAGTAATTAGTTCACACATGTTACCATCACGAAGATGGACGTGCATATCGGCAGTTATACCTAATTCAATATCAGACATTGTTGGAATGGTTGGGTTAAGCTAATCTGAAAAGTTTGATAAAGAGAAAAAATAGAAAATTTTTTTGTCTTCCCTTTCATTTTTGACTTCTCTCCTCCTCTGTTTTGCAAACCATAAAAAACTGGAGAAATATCAGAACGCAAAATTGATAACGATGATTTCATAAATTGATAGAAGTATACATTAGAGGAATACAACACACACATATATATAAACAAAAAACAAAAAAAAAAAGATTAAACACTATACAATAGCTACAGCATCAGAAAGCTATACTCAACTCTTGTGACTGCTTTGTTGCAAGACATAGTTTCCCCCTACTCATGTTCTGGATGATTGCAGTGGACGACCTGACCAGCCCATTAAATTCTTGTCAAGAACTTTCTTGATTTCATTTGGTTCAGGTCCAACAACTTTATCAAAAACTTTTCCCTTTTTGAAAAATAAAGTGGTAGGAATGGAAGAAACTTTGTAGTCTTCAGCCAATTCTCTATCTTCTTCAATATTAACCTTATAGAACCTAATGTTTTGAGCTTCATACATATCGGAGAATTCATCCAATTTATCATTCAAGTCACTACAATGTGAACATTCGTCAAAAAAGTCAAGAACAATCATGTCATTCTTGTTTTGTAAAGCAGAAGAAAATTGTTGTTTGGTTTCAATATTTTGCAACATTTTTGGGAAATAAACTAGGGATTATTAGTAATAGGGAAGAAGAAGAAAAAAAAAACTGGTAAAGAAAGTGATTTGGTTGACCTTTTTATATCATTCTATTCATCTTCCAACATCCCTTGAAAGTACATTCATGCTAACTAAAGCCAAAATTTTGTAACGCCCTTGAACGATCTGACCCACTGTTGCTAGTTATACTTCTAGAATTGCAAGTGCTAATTATAGCAATTGTAAGAAGCCAAATAATGCAGGGTTAACAAAAACAAGGAGAGTTGGTGTAAAGTATAAATTGTATGATGAGCTCCTTAGTAAGTCCGCTTTCCACTAGAATCACAAGCTACATTAATTTGTATTCCCATGCTAAATTATTCTTATTTTATTCAATCTATGTCTATGCATTTATCCATCCATTGGCATATATTATATGAAGACCTACTGTGGGCTACTGTGTTAATGATCAAATAGGTTGGTGAGTTGAGTGGGTGAAAAAAAAATAAACTCTTGAAAAAAATGAGCAAAGTTTAGCATCTCCGTCCTTAAATCCTCATCCCTTCTTTTTCAAATATTGACTATCCCTTCACCCCCCCTTCTCTTTATATTGAAAAATCATGGGTTCGGTATTTCTCCCACATTTAAAGACAGCATGGCACGTTGATCAAGCTATTCTTTCTGAAGATGATAGAGTAGTTGTTATAAGATTTGGTCGTGAAGAAGAAACTCAATGTATGATAATGGATGAAATTCTATTTTCAATATCTGAAAAAATTAAAAATTTTGCTGTTGTATATTTAGTTAATTTAGACAAAGTACCTGATTTCAATCAAATGTATGAACTAGATCAAAATCCCCTAGAGCCGTTTACAATAATGTTTTTCTATCGAAATAAACATATGATGTGTGATTTTGGTACGGGGAATAACAACAAGTTGAACTTTATGATATACGACAAACAAGAAATGATTGATATTATAGAGACAGTATACCGAGGCGCAAGAAAAGGTAAAGGTTTAGTAATGAGTCCAAAGGATTATAGTCGTTCAGCTAAGGATATATAGCGAAAAAAAGGAGTTTTGTTGTTTATTCAAAAAAAGAAAAAATATACAGTAAAATATATATATTTATATTGTTTCGTTTAATTGTCTTCGTTTTGAGCAAAGAAAAAGTTGACACTTAACAATTTTGAGTTTGGTGCATTCTTTTCAATCCAATCTTTGACACCACTGCTTGGTACTCCAGTACCCCAGTTTGGTCTATCTTTTGGAGCAGTCAATTCACCAGCATTTGGATCTTGTTTGTACAATAAAAACACATAACGATGTTTTCCGGTCTTTGGTGGTGGACCTGGACCCATGTATGGAACCAATTCTCTTCCTTCTTTGACGTCAATAAAATGACTGATTTCTGGCTCGCCATCTTCATTCTTGGTGTGTGGCAATTTCAAGTCTGTCACTAACCAATGCAAATATTCTGACCACTTGTGGTCACTGTTAGAAGGGGCATCTGGATCAGTCATGACAAGAATGAATTTGTCATTTTCACTAATTGATTCAATCTTACCATCTTCAGTTGGCGAGTTAAGAGTCAATTGGATTTTTGGAACTTCTTGGGTACCTTCAACAGAAAGAGTGTTACCCAAAGTGACCAATTCAGTTGGGCCATATTCAATTGATAACAACCCTTGAGTGTCAAATTGATCAACAACTTCAGGGATAACTTTGTGCTTGGTGTAAGCTTCGTCCAAGGATTGGGAAATAGTAATTAAAGTCATTGCTGATTGCTTGAAAATTGTAGAAGGGTTTCGTTGTTTGAGCCTGTAAGATAATCTATGTGTATTAGTAACAAATGTTCTTGGTAGTATAGTCCTAGATCGTAATAGTGGGCTTCTAGATATACGAATTGATCTATTAAACATCAGTATAAAAAAAGAACAAATTTCGAAGGGCAAATTTTATTATTTTCTTTGAATTTTAAATAAGGACCTAAAATGTTATAATTGCTCGGGGATATAATTGGCAGAGAAAGGGGGGATGAGTGTGTATGTGAACGAGAGCAAACTTAAACTGATTAAGTGGGAACAAAAAAAATCAACCGGAAAACAGGAGACAAATCAATGATACAAGTTGAACAATAATACTTAGGAGTAGTGAAAAAAAAAGTAGAGGTTAAAAGTGAGGAAAACTTGGCCGTATTTATCAATTTTTAGAAATCACTCAATGTAAACATTAAAAGTATAAATTGAGCCAATTGGAAAACGTTGCAAGAATACTTGCTCTTGTGGCTCAAAGATGAAATCGATTAAGTAATTACCTCCTCCAGTCCATCAGTCTCCCTTTACCGATCAAGATTGAGCAAGACACGATTGTCGCCCCACTTTATGTTTTTTCCACTAATATCCGAGTGCTTCCGATGAAACAAACCCACCGAAATATCAACTATGTAATCAAGTGAAGAACTGAGAACTGATCTTACAAATAAGAACATATAGTACATGTTAAACTGAAAAGCTCTAGGAATTAACTATTATTACAAAATCAAACACTATTTTTAAAATGAACGAAAAAAAAAAAAAATCCTCTAATAATTGTTTTGGTAACCGTTAAAATTTTCATACGTAGCTTCATCATTATGACCATTTGCATTTTCCGCCCCATTTGTAATATCCTCTTCTCGCTGTGATGCTTGTTGGTGGTCTGATTGTGGCACATCCTCCTGTAATTGACGTTGGACTTCTTGTTGCAACTGCTGTTGAACTTCTTGGTGTAGCTGCTGCTGTAATAACTGCTCTTGTAACATTTGTTGTTGCAATACATCCTGATGTGAATGCTTGACATCTTGCGTAAGCATGTGGGGGACCTCTTCTTCTGTTTCTGGTATCGGTGGAGATTGTTGATTATTTACATAACTGTCTGACCTCGACAGACTATTATTGGACTTTTTAGGTTTCTCCTCTTCTCTAGGAACCACATCAATTAGAAAGTCAAACATATCACTCTTGGTCAAAGCTGCTGCTATATCTGATTTCTGCAATGTTCTTCTCTTATTTTCCTCAGCGTGTATCCACGCTCTCATTGTCAATTCAGTGATAAACACATCACAACCCTTGGCAAACAAAATCGGAGCTTCAGCACTAATCATTCGCACATCTTCGTCGGTCTTCATTACTTTTTTTATTCTTGCTAATGGTAACTGATGGTTTTTAAAATCGTGTTCATCGTGTTCTATCGAATTGATAGTTTCTTGCCAATATTGCATCATCATATCTCGGTGTTTCCCTGATAATCCTTGAGCCACATTGTTGAAAACGTCTCCAGGTTGTTGTTGTTGGGCTGCTGCTGCCGCCTCTGCTGCTGCCTGCGCTGCTAGTAACTCATCTTCATCCACTATGTTTTGAGTGCTCACATGGTCTTCATGCTCTTCTATAACATTGTGTATATCTTGATCTTGTAATTCGTCTGAATGTGATCCCAGTTCTGACGGGTGTTGGTGGTGGTGATCTTGTGTGTGTGTTTGTTCTTCCTTAATCACATCATTATTCTGGTCAAACTGTGGAAGCTGGTCGTCTCTTAAATAAGCTGATTCATTGTATCTTTCCATAATTTCGGACTGTGGATCTTCGTTCATTGTTTCAGTATTTTTTGGGGGACTCTTTCTATATTTCTTCGCCTTGATTGAATGTTTATTTACTGAATTCCATGGAGGGTATTTTATTGTGTTTTTTTTTTCTACGCTGTTTAAGTATCAACGAAAAATTTTCAACAACCTTTCCGTTGTCGCATTTTTTTCTTTTCTTATTCCTAATATAGGAAACTTGTTTTGGATGTATATGTTATATGTACTCTAAATAGTTATATCATTACGTTCTAATACTAATCTAGTCATTTTTGAAAGTGACTTCCTATTCCTTTACTGCAACTACTCTCTCGTCAAACCTAACTGATTTTCTTCTTTCTCCGTTAAACTCAGTCGGTATTTCCAACTCAATTCCTTCTTCACCTACAGCATCTTTTGTTTCTTTCAACATGTCTCTAATATTGTTAGCATTTTGTTGCTGATTATGGGACGATTTACGACGTTCATTTTGTTTCAAATCGTCTTTACATTTAGCACAAGCACAAATAAAACCCCAATTAACACGCAACTCTCTTTGTCTTTGGTGAACAGTATGGCTAGGATTGACATAGGTGGTAGTCAATTCCTCGCCACTTTTGATATCTCTACCAGCAATGACTTTCAACCCTGCAGTACGGTTAAGCTCAGTTTCCACAGAAGTATTTGAAGCACAATTGTGATTTAAATGAGATTGGGTTAAAAACACATTTGAGTCTAAATTGTTGATGTTATAAGTTCCCATCATGAATAAAAACTCACGGTATTCAACTGGTTTTTTAGGAAATACTCTAAGGAATTTCTCATACCCTATTTTCCACAAGTGCTCTTGTTGTTCTTGCACAAACAAGGCACCACCGTTCAAGCTATCAAAAGTACCAGTAGAAGAGTTTAATGCCTTGTATCGAACATCTTGTGAGACCCTAGCCATAGCATCAAACTGTTTTTGCTTAACACCCAGTTTGTCGGTAATGCAATTAGCGTATATCAATGTAATTGCGTAAAGTGCATTCCATTGTTCTTCTAAACAATAGTCTTGTAATTCCAAGAATGCTTCAGCGTCAATGAGTTTGTGCTTTTTAGAGCCAGGATTATATAGATTGTGCTTCAACAAGGAATGCAAATTACCGTCTAGATGTTTACATTTGATAGAACACCATACTTCGGAACAGACATTACAGTCCAAACCTTTTAAAACTGTAGCAGATTCAGTTCGTTGCAACAATTTCCCACAATAAGTACATGCAGAAGCAGTTTTCATCAAGTTCACATTTGCCAAGGGTGGAATGAAAAAAAGTGGTTCTTCAGACCAAATCAAATCACCTTTTGCGATATCTCTTTTAGCATATAAACCTTTTCCTCGTTTTGAGGTCATGATAATATGGACATTTGCAGGTAATTCGATATCAGGAGTCATGACAGACGTAATCTCTTTCGCGTATGTAAACTGTTCTTGATTGTTAAAAGCTAATCCAAATTGTTTCAACAAACTTTTAACCCGTTTTTCAGAAATAGACCAATTAGGATGTTTTTGTTTGACTAAGGCATGCAATTTACTCATTCCCAATGACTCGGTCGATGGATCTTCCTTCCAAATTTCAATCACACAATCTACGACTTGACGTTCATGTGGAACTACTGGGCTTGAATCCTCTGGCTGTGAGTCATTTATCGATATCACTTCAATTTTTTCAGATATATCTTGAGTCATATTCTTAGTGTTTTGACGAGTTGTTGAAAGAGAAGTATTTGTACCAAGATCCCCTCATAATTTTTTTTTTTCGTTGATTTGGGGGATGGACTTTCCACACTAAGCTCACAAGAGATTAAATAGCCATATTTTCTGGGGTTGTCATTTTTGGGGGTTTTTCTTTCAACAATTTTCCGATGTAGTGTAGTGGCTATCACGGTTCGCTTTCATTTTCTTCTTAGAAACAGAGCGCCGAGCAAACCGGGGTTCGATTCCCCGCATTGGAGTTGTTTTCTTTAGTCCGATGTAGTGTAGTGGCTATCACGGTTCGCTTTCATTTCTTTCGTAGGAACAGAGCGCCGAGCAAACCGGGGTTCGATTCCCCGCATTGGAGTTTAATTTTTTTTCTACTTGTCTATATATAGTTAGAGTTTGTGATTGTTGAAGCTGTAAACAAGGAGATCTTAATGTAACTTTATCTGTAGTATGGTTTCGCTTTGTTGATTCTTTTTTTATTTGGAGGTTGCTCGCACCACGTGTCGCTCGATGGCGTTGTTTTTTGGTGTGGTTTCGCACGGAATTTTAATTCAAACACTTTAAAGTGTTGCTCGGGCGTGGTTTTAGGTTGGTTCCGAGAAGTTTAAAAAATTTCTTTTTAAATCTATCCCAAAAAAAAAAAAGAACAAACAAGACTCAAGAGATGACAACGAAAGGCTGAACTAATTCTAATAAAGTCATTCCATCCCTTCCAAGAAAAAAAAAACAACAACAACAACATTACTAAACCCGACTATAAAAGTAGTTTTCTATACCTTTGTCAATTTGCCACTTAGTTCTTTGTATCCATTTAGCTGATCCAACAATACTGGCATTCTAACGGACTATATTTTCTCCCCCATCCCCTACCAAGATCAGTTGATTGGTTATGATTTGAGATATAGCACTCCATAATGAAGTTTGCCAAGACATTAGAGCGAACCTTAGAGGAAGACGAGATTCCACAAGAATGGGTCGAGGCAGCCATTCAATATAAAGCATTGAAGAAATGTATCAATAAGGTTGTAAACGAACTAGAATTTTTGGGATTACAGAAAAACACTTTGAAAATATTGTTAAATGATAAAGTGGTGGAAGTGAACGAACAGGAAACTAATCCTAGCAATCCTATTATTGCAGAATATATATTAAGCAAGACCTCAACAGATGCCCATAACATAAAACCAATGCTAAAGATTACTTTGGACTATTCTAGTGAAGATTATACGAAGGATCACATAGTAGAGTTGGGAAAGGAATTGAAACAGAAAATTGAGGCTTTATTGAATGATAGTGATACTGAATACGAAGAAGATAAGATTATTGAATTGAAAGAAGATGACGGAGGTGATTTGCAAATTGTAACCAGTAGAGAAGGCTCATTATCACCACCAGCATCACGCGTGGCTTCTCCTCCTACTTCTCCAACTTTAAAAGTTGTTGATAGTTTAAACACTAACATTGATGAAGCACTATTATCCCCTGGTGATCACCATAAAAAGCACGAAATATTCATCATGTTAAATTCCGACTCCAAGTTTTTCGAGATGTTAAACGATGAGCTTAATAGTTTAGATACATTAACGCAACTGGAGGAATCAAAGATAATTGAGGAGGTTAAAAAAATAGCCAAGTATGTCAATGAATTAAAGTTAAAACAGTCAGAACTATACAAATGGAGAGAGCTATTCAAAGTGTATCTCGACTCTGAAGTTTATTTCAAATATAATGAAACTGCTTTACCGTCTCAGCAGAAAAGTAGCGAACAAATCAAGCTGAACTTGGATTTATTTGTAACCAACTTGAATAAATCAGGTATCATGACCCGGTTTAAGAAAAAGCAAAGTTTGGAAACATTCAATCAATTCATGGAAATGAACTATCATTTGTTAAAGATATTGCAATTTCAAACAATCAACAACGAAGCTTTACGAAAGATTTTGAAAAAATTCGATAAGCAGACTTCATTAGGAATTCAAAAAACTTTCCCAAAATTGATTTCTAACGATCATATTTTCATGAGTGGGTCTTCTTTAGCTCAATCAATTTGTTATATTATTCAAGAATCAGTCATTAAAGTGATACCACAGTTGGATGATTATTCGTGTCCGATCTGTATGAACATAGCGTATAAACCAATTCGTTTGTCTTGTGGACATTTGTTTTGTGTTCGATGCTTAGTCAAAATGAAACAAGATGATAAGACAAGTTGTCCCTTGTGTAGAAAAGAAAATGCTATATTGTATGCTGATAGTTCTAATTTGGACTTGGAGTCAATGGAATTAATGAAGAAGTACTTCCCACGTGAGGTTAAAGAGAAATTACGAGAGAGGGACAAAGAAAGATACAATGAATTAAGAAAGAATGCTAATTCAGGTGAGAAATGTATTGTCATGTAGATACATAAATAGTAAGTTTATAATTGGTTTAATAAAATGTTTGTTTTGAGTGGTGTTTATGAGAGTTTTACGGTGTAAATTTTTTATGTTCAAGAAATTGCAAAATTTTTCAGAAAAACATTTGTTGAAATCTTGAAATGTTTTATGTAGCTACTAATACCAGAAAAATCATTTCTATTACCCAGCTATTCATTACATTATTAAGTAAATATATAGAAGACTCACTTG